>Ga0172373_10000110_pt1 | contig 118145 bp, 110 predicted proteins | sample Lak10m_2_FD_114546 | JGI IMG/M metagenome (GOLD analysis project Ga0172373, IMG submission 114546) | Freshwater microbial communities from Kabuno Bay, South-Kivu, Congo - kab_092012_10m | ecosystem: Environmental > Aquatic > Freshwater > Lake | place: Democratic Republic of the Congo...
GACGCGCATCGATCGTCGCCAGACGCGCCGCGGTGAGGTGCAGTGCCTCGGCGCCGAGTCTCGCTGCAGCTTCGGGTGTCAGGTTGGCGATCGGCAGCGCCCCGTGCTCGGCGCACACCGCACACCAGTCGCGCCACTGCGCCGGTGTCAGGTCGCCGCGCCGGACCTGTAGCCATCGGTCTGCCGGCAGACCATGGAGGACCTGAGGCAGACCCGAGGCGACCCGCATCAGCGCCTGCCGGTGCGTCACGTCGGGCGCTGGCGTCACCGGCAGCACGGGTGGCGCCTCCAGCGCCCGCAGGACCGGAGCGTTGGCCGGCAACAGCGGGGCCGCTGTGCAGGGCTCACCCGGCGACTGCCAGTGCAGCTTCTGGCCCTCGAGGCCGGCCGGCTCGCCCGACCATGTGCGGATCTGGAAGAAGTGCAGCCGGACCCTCGCGTGGGGGTAGTCGAAGACCCTCCGCAACCACGGGTCTGCGCGCGTGACCTGGATGCCGAGTTCCTCGTGCGATTCGCGACGGATGGCGGCAGCGGCGGATTCACCGGCTTCCATCTTGCCGCCGGGGAACTCCCACCACCCCGACCAGATGCGGCCCTCCGGACGCTGGGCCAGCAGATAGCGGCCGTCGTCCGACCAGATCACGCCGCAGACGACGTCCACGGCGGCCCGTGTGTCAGCCGTGCCGGCCACAGAAGTCGCGCGCGAACTGTGCCGCTACCCGCCCGTTGCGTGCGCCGCGCGCCAGCGCCCAGCGCAGTGCTTCGGCCTGCCAATCTTCAGCCTGTCCCTGCCAGCCGAGTTGTCGCAGCCAGTGTGCGGCGATGGCCAGATACTCGTCCTGATCGAAGGCATGGAAGCTGAGCCACAGTCCGAAGCGTTCGGAGAGCGATACCCTCTCCTCGATCGCTTCGCGCGGGTGGATCTCGCCGCCACGCACTGCCGGCAGATTGTCGTCCTGGTACTCCGGCATCAGATGCCTGCGGTTGGAGGTGGCGTAGATCAGCAGGCGCTCCCCGGTTGCTGCGACGGAGCCGTCTAGCACCGCCTTGAGTGCGCGGTAGCCGGGTTCGTCGGCGTCGAAGGCGAGGTCATCGCAGTAGACGATGAAGCGCCGAGGGCTTCCGGCGACGCGATCGACGATGTCCGGCAGCTGTCCGAGCTCCTCACGATCGACCTCGATCAGCCGCAGGCCCTCGCTCGCGTGCTGCTCCAGCACCGCCTTGATCAGTGAGGACTTGCCGGTGCCGCGGGCACCCGTGAGCAGGACATGGTTGGCCGGTCGGCCGGCGACGAACCGGGCGGTGTTGCCGGCGAGGAGGCGCTTCTGGGCGTCGATGCCGTGCAGGTCATCGAGGCGGATGACGTGGCGGTGACGCACCGGCTCGCAGCGCCCGCCGCGCCAGCGAAAGGCGATGCACTCGTCCCAGTCGACGGCGGTCTTGCGCCGCTGGCCCTCGAGCGCGTCGGCGATGCGATCCAGTCGCTGCAGCAGGGGCTCGAGGCCATCGGTGCTGCCCGTCACCCTCAACTCCGGTAGTCGGCGTTGATGCGCACGTAGTCGTAGCTGAGGTCACACGTCCAGACGGTGGCGCAGGCCTCGCCGCGGTCCAGATCCACTTTGATGGTGATCTCTTCCTGTCGCATCACGCGCGCGCCGTCTTCCTCACGATAGGTCGCGGCGCGGCCGCCCTGTTCGGCGACCAGGATGTCGTCGAGGTGGACCCGGATGCGATCGACGTCGAGGTCTTCGATGCCGGCGTAGCCGATCGCCGCCAGGATGCGCCCGAGGTTGGGGTCACTGGCAAAGAACGCGGTCTTGACCAGCGGTGAGTGGCCGATCGCGAAGGCCACCTTGCGGCACTCCTCGCGGTCATGACCACCACCAACGACGATGCGGATGAACTTGGTCGCGCCCTCCCCATCGCGCACGATGGCCTGTGCGAGTTCGATACAGACGCCTTCGATCGCGGCGTACAGCAACTGGCCAGCTGGCGAATCGGCCGAGTCGATACGCGCCATGGCAGCACGACCGGTGGCAGCCAGTACCAGCGAGTCGTTGGTCGAGGTATCACCATCGACGGTGATGCTGTTGAAGGAGACATCGGCAGCCTGGGTCAGCATGGTCTGCAGTGCGTCCTCGCCGACCACGGCGTCGGTGCAGACGTAGCCGAGCATGGTCGCCATGTTCGGCCGGATCATCCCGGCACCCTTGGCGATGCCGGTGACGGTGACCTGCACTCCATCGATCTCGACCCGCGTCGATGCCGCCTTGGCTACCGTATCGGTGGTCATGATGGCATGCGCTGCGGCGTGCCAGTTGTCCTCGCACAGATCGGCCGCGGCACCGGGCAGGCCGGCCTCGATGCGCTCGATCGGCAAGGGCTCGAGGATGACTCCGGTGGAGAAGGGCAGTATGGCCGTGCCAGCCACGCCGAGTGCGGCAGCGGCCGCGGCCGCCATGCGCCGGGCGTGGATCAGGCCCGACTCCCCGGTCCCGGCGTTGGCGCAACCGGTGTTGACCACCAGCCCGCGCACGCTACCCGCGGCCAGGTGCTCACGTGCCACGGTGACCGGTGCTGCGCAGAAGCGGTTGCGGGTGAAGACCGCGGCCACCGAAGAGCCCTGCGCCAGTTCCAGCAGCAGCAGATCACGACGGTCCGCCTTGCGGATGCCAGCCATGGCGACCCCCAGCCGTACACCCGGTACCCGATGCAACTGTCCGGGCTCGGGGGTCTTGTAGCGCACGGGCATGTGAGGCTCCTCGGGCGGTGCCGGATCAGCTCAGTCGGCCGTGACAAGCCTTGTACTTCTTGCCCGAGCCACAAGGGCAAGGGTCATTGCGGCCGACGCGGGGCAAGCCGTGCCCGTCGAGGTCCTCGCTGCCCGAGCGCACCTCGACCGGTGCCACGGGCGGCGGCGCGGCCTCCTCTGCCGGACGCACCCGGAACAGCATCAGCGTCTGCGTCACTTCCGACTGTATGGTGTCGAGCAGGTCGCTGAACAGCTGGAAGGCTTCGCGCTTGTACTCCTGCTTCGGGTTCTGCTGCGCGTAGCCGCGCAGATGGATGCCTTGGCGCAGGTAGTCGAGAGCGGCGAGATGCTCACGCCAGCGCGCGTCGATGGTCTGCAGCATGATCGAGCGTTCGAAGTCGGTGATCGATCCTGCGTCGACCGGTGCGATCTTCTCGGCGTACGCTTCCGCCGCGATTCCGGCGATGCGTGCCACCAGACCGGCATCATCGAGATCGGGTTCTGCCTGCAGCCAGGAGGCCACCGGCACCTCGAGCCCGGTCTGCCGCCCGATCGCCTGTTCCAGCGCCGGCAGGTCCCACTGTTCCTCCACCGAGCCCTCGGGCATGAACTGCGCGACCAGGCTGCGCACCACGCCCTCGCGCAGATTGCTGACCATGTCGCGCAGACCCTCTGCCTCCATGATCTCGTTGCGCTGCTGGTAGATGACGCGGCGCTGGTCATTGGCAACGTCGTCGAACTCGAGCAGATGCTTTCGGATATCGAAGTTGCGCGATTCGACCTTGCGTTGGGCATTCTCGATGGAGCGCGTCACCCAAGGATGCTCGATCGGCTCGTCCTCGGGGATGTTGAGTCGGTCCATGATGGCGGCGACCCGGTCGGCGGCGAAGATGCGCAGCAGCGGATCCTCCAGCGAAAGGTAGAAGCGGCTGGAACCCGGATCTCCCTGACGGCCGGAGCGGCCACGCAACTGGTTGTCGATGCGGCGCGACTCATGGCGCTCGGTGCCGATGATGTGCAGCCCACCGGCAGCGAGCACGGCATCGTGACGTTTCTGCCAGTCGGCATCGATGGTGTCGATGCGCTCACGCTTCTCGTGCTCCGAAAGGGTATCGTCGTTCTCGATGGCAGCGATGTCGGCACGCGGGTTGCCGCCGAGCACGATGTCGGTACCGCGACCCGCCATGTTGGTGGCGATGGTGATGACGCCCGGCCGCCCGGCTTCGGCGATGACCTGCGCCTCAGCGGCGTGCTGCTTGGCGTTGAGCACCTGGTGCGTCAGGCCCTCCTTGCGCAGCATGGTCGAGAGCAGTTCGTTGTTCTCGATGCTGGTGGTTCCCACCAGGACCGGCTGGCCGCGCTCGTGGCAGTCGCGGATGTCACGGATCACAGCCCGGTATTTTGCTGCAGCGTTCTTGTAGACCTGGTCGAGCTCGTCCTTGCGCACCATCGAGCGGTGGGTCGGGATGATGACCGTCTCCAGGCCATAGATCTGCTGGAACTCGTAGGCCTCGGTATCGGCGGTGCCGGTCATCCCTGCCAGCTTGCCGTACATGCGGAAGTAGTTCTGGAAGGTGATGGAGGCCAGCGTCTGGTTCTCGCGCTGGATCTCGACCCCTTCCTTGGCCTCCACTGCCTGATGCAGTCCCTCGGACCAGCGCCGGCCCGCCATCAGCCTTCCCGTGAACTCGTCGACGATGATGACCTCGCCGTCCTGCACCACATAGTGCTGGTCGCGATGGTAGAGCGCATGTGCCTTGAGCGCTGCATAGAAGTGGTGCACCAGGCTGATGTGGTGCGGGTCGTAAAGGCTCGCTCCTTCGGGCAGCAGACCGGCCCCGGTGAGCAGGCCCTCGACCTTCTCGTGCCCCGCCTCGGTCAGCAGCACCTGGTGCTGCTTCTCATCGACGCTGAAGTCGCCCGGACCATCCTCCTTGTCCTGGCGGGTGAGGCCCGGGATGAGCGCGTCGATCGCCTGGTACAGGCCGGTGTTGCCGTCGGCCGCACCGGAGATGATGAGCGGTGTGCGCGCCTCGTCGATAAGGATGGAATCGACCTCGTCAACGATGGCGAAGGACAGCCCGCGCTGGCGTCGACCGCTCGGGCTGTACTCCATGTTGTCGCGCAGGTAGTCGAAGCCGAACTCGTTGTTGGTGCCGTAGGTGATGTCGGCGGCATAGGCGTCTTGCTTGGTGTTCGCGTCCTGCTGGCTGACGATGACGCCGGTACTCATGCCGAGCCAGTTGTAGAGCTTGCCCATCCACTCGGCGTCGCGTGCGGCCAGATAGTCGTTGACGGTCACCACGTGCACGCCCTTGCCGGACAGTGCGTTGAGGTAGACGGCCAGTGTCGCGGTGAGGGTCTTGCCCTCGCCGGTACGCATCTCGGCGATGCGGCCGTCATGCAGCACCATGCCCCCGATCAGCTGGACATCGAAGTGGCGCATGCCCATCACCCGCCGCGATGCCTCGCGCACCACCGCGAAAGCCTCGGGCAGCAGCGCATCCAGAGCCTCCCCGGCGGCTGCGCGTTCACGGAAGGTGGCCGTCATGGCTTGCAGCGCGGCGTCGTCCAGCGACTGCATCTGCGGTTCCAACTCGTTGATCCTGCGGACCGTACGGCCATACTGCTTGACCAGCCGTTCATTGCGGCTGCCAAAGATCTTCTTGAGGAGGCGTTCGATCATGGATACGGGCGGACAAAAAGATTCCGCGGCACAGGCCGCGGCAAGCCCTTGATTTTAGCATGTGAGGGCGGAGCCCCCCAAGATCGCATCGCGCCAGAGGCCGGATGCAAAAGCAAAGGGGCGGCGTTCCGGCCGCCCCCTCGCCGAACTGCCGCACAGTCTTCAGAACATGTGCTGACCACCGTTGATGGCGACGTTGGAACCGGTGATGAAGCCGGCCTCCTCCGAGGCCAGGTAGGTCACTAGTGCCGCGATCTCGTCTGGCTTGCCCAGACGGCCGACCGGGATGCCGGCGATGATCTGGTCGCGGATCTCTTCCTTGATGGCCATCACCATCTCGGTGCCGATGTAGCCGGGGCTGATGGTATTCACGGTGATGCCCTTCTTCGCCGTCTCTTGCGCCAGCGCCTTGGTGAATCCGTGCATGCCGGCCTTGGCGGCGGAGTAGTTGGTCTGACCGAACTGGCCCTTCTGGCCGTTGATCGAGGAGATGTTGATGATGCGGCCCCAGCCGCGTTCCAGCATGCCGTCGATGACCGGCTTGGTCATGTTGAAGACGCTGTCGAGGTTGGTGCCCATCACGGCGTCCCAGTCGACCTTGGAGAGCTTCTTGAACACCGCATCGCGGGTGATGCCGGCGTTGTTGACCAGGATGTCGACCGGGCCGACCTTGGCCAGCGCAGCGGCGCAGCCTTCGGTGTCGGTGACGTCGGCACGCACGTAGCCGAAGTCGAAACCCTCGGCCTTGCGTGCGGCGACCCACTCGGCACCCTTGGCCTCGTCGAGGATGTCGGCGGCCCACACCTTGTGGCCGGCGGCGGCGAGTCTCTTGCAGATTGCGGTTCCGATGCCACCCGTGCCACCGGTGACGACAGCGATTCTCTGGCTCATGCGGATCTCCTTGGTTCTTGAACGGGGTGAGTGGTGGCGGGGCTCAGCGCTCGACGGCCAGTGCGACGCCCATGCCACCACCGATGCAAAGCGTTGCAAGGCCCTTCTTGGCGTCCCGGCGCTGCATCTCGTGCAGCAGCGTGACCAGCACGCGGCAGCCCGAGGCGCCGATCGGGTGACCGAGGGCGATGGCGCCGCCGTTGACATTGACCTTGCTCGCGTCCCACTGCAGTTCCCGGGCGACACCCAGGGCCTGAGCGGCGAACGCCTCGTTGGCCTCGATCAGGTCGAGGTCCTGCAGGCTCCATCCGGCCTTCTTCAGCGCCAGCCGGGTCGACGCGACCGGTCCCATGCCCATGATCTTGGGGTCGCACCCGGACAGGCCATAACCCGCGATGCGGGCGATCGGTTGCAGGCCAAGTTCCTTGGCGCGGGTCGCCGACATCATCAACACCGCAGCGGCACCGTCGTTGAGTCCGGAGGCGTTGCCCGCAGTCACCGAGCCCTCCTTGTCGAAGGCCGGCTTGAGGCCGGCCAGCGCCCCCGCGTCGGTCTTGCGGTTGATGTACTCGTCGGCGTCGAACACCACCGGGTCACCCTTCTTCTGCGGGATCGACACCGGGATGATCTCGTCCTTGAAGCGCCCGGCGTCCTGCGCCGCCGCTGCCTTCTGCTGGCTGGCAAGGGCGAAGGCGTCCTGTTCCTCGCGGCTGATCGAGTACTTGCGGGCGATGTTCTCTGCGGTCACGCCCATGTGGATGGCGTCGTAGGCATCGGTCAGGCCGTCGTGGACCATGCTGTCGATGAGCTTGGCCGGACCCATGCGGAAGCCGTCACGCGAGCCGGGAAGGACATGCGGGCTGGCCGACATGTTCTCCTGGCCGCCGGCGATGACGATGTCGGCATCACCCAGAGCGATGGCCTGCGCGGCAAGGTGGGTGGCACGCAGCCCGGAACCGCAGACGACGTTGAGCGTGGTGCCGGGGATGCTGTTCGGCAGACCGGCCTTGATCACCGCCTGACGGGCCGGGTTCTGGCCTGAGCCGGCCGTCAGGACCTGGCCGAGGATGACCTCGCTGATCTGCTCCGGCTGCAGCCCGGAGCGTTGCAGAAGACCCTTGATGACGATGGCGCCGAGTTCCGGTGCGGCGATCTTGGCGAGACTTCCGCCGAACTTGCCGACTGCGGTCCGGCCGGCGGCGACGATGACGACATCCTGCATGCTGCTCCTCCAGTGGGATGGCGCCTTTGTGCCGACGCCGTGGGTTGCTGTGACCGATTACGATCCGGATCGGGGCTCGACCCCCTGCCTCAGACGATGCGCACGCGCACGTAGGAGCCGGGCGCCGCCTCGATCGGTGGGTGGACGGGGTCACCGAGACTCACCGGCGCCGGGACCTGCTTCCCGCTGCGGGAACCGAGCCACTCGGCCCAGTTGCTCCACCAACTGCCCGGACGGCTCTCGGCGCCGTTCAGCCAGTCGTGCGGACTGCCGTCCTGCGGTCCGCCGATCCAGTGGTTGCGCTTGTTCTTGGAGACCGGGTTGATGACCCCGGCGATGTGCCCCGAAGCGGCCAGCACGAAGGTCAGGTCGCCCTTGAGGTGGCGCAGGCTGCCGAAAGCGGTATGCCAGGGCACGATGTGGTCCTCGCGGGTGGCAAGGATATAGGTCGGCAGCTTGATCTTGCCGAGGTCGAGCGGGGTGCCGCAGACCTCGAGCTTGCCCGGTTTGACCAGGTTGTCCTCCCAGTAGGTGTTGCGCAGGTACCAGGCGTACATGCAGCCGGGGAGGTTGGTGCTGTCGCTGTTCCAGTACAGCAGGTCGAAGGCGTCCGGCGTCTTGCCCTTGAGGTAATTGTTGACGACGAAGAACCAGACCAGGTCATTGGCACGCAGACTGGCGAAGGTGGTGGCCAGTTCGCGTCCGTCCATGATCTTGCCCGACTTCAGTTCCGCTTCGCGGTTGTTGACGAAGTTCTCGTCGAGGTAGACGCCGATCTCGCCGACGTCGGTGTACTCGAGCATGGTGGTGAGCAGGGTCATGCTGGCGACGCGGTTCTTCTTCCTCGCCCGCTCCACCGCCAGCGCGCAGCTGAGCAGTGCACCGCCGATGCAGAAACCGAGGGTGTTCATCTGCTTGGCACCGGTGATGTCCTGGACCAAGTCCATGGCCTGGAGTACGCCCTTGCCGATGTAGTCGTCCCAGGTCGTCTTGCCGAGTTCCGGGGGCGTGTTGCGCCAAGACACCAGGAACACGGTGTTGCCCTGATCCACTGCATAGCGGACGAAAGAGTTCTCGGGCTGCAGGTCGAGGATGTAGTACTTGTTGATGCAGGGCGGCACGATCAGCAGTGGGCGCTCGGCCACGGTGGGCGTGGTCGGCGCGTACTGAAGTAGCTCGAACAGTTCGTTGCGGTAGACCACCGCGCCCGGCGTGATGGCGAGGTTGCGACCGACCTCGAAGCGCGACTCGTCGGTCATCGAGATGCGACCTTGTTCGACGTCGCGCAGGAAGTTGCGCAGTCCGTTGGTCAGGGTCTCGCCGTTACTGTCCAGAGCCGCCTTCAGCGCTTCGGGGTTGGTGTGGAAGAAGTTGGCAGGCGACCACGCATCGATGAACTGGCGTGTGTAGAAGCTCACTCGGCGCTTGGTGTCGGGATGCAGCGCCGACTGTTCGACGATATCGCTGGTGAAGCGTGCCGCAAGCAGATAGGACTGCTTGAGGTAGTCGAACACCGGATAGGCGCTCCACTCGGGCGCAGCGAAACGGCGGTCGCCACCGTCGGGCTCGATGAAGGGTCTGCTCTCCTGCCCTGCCTGCTGGGTGACCCAGTGCAGCCAGAGCTGGAACTGTTCGTTGGTGTACCGGGCCTGGTGCTGAAGCAACTGCTGGGGGTCCTGCAGCAGTTGTCCCATCAGCGACCGGTAGATGCCGAGCATGTCGGCGCTCTGGTTCGGGGTGGCGTTGTCCATGAAGTCGCGGAAGAAACGCGACTGTGCATCCTGCAACTGCTCGAGCAATGTGTCGGCGTTGCCCGGTTGGCCCGCCGGTCGCTGCGTCGCGCCGGCCGCGTCCCTCTCACTCATTCGGATCCCCTCGTATCGATGGCGGAAGGCTACCGCAGGCGGAGTCAGCCGCAGGACTCTTCCGCGCCTTGCCCCGAGCGATACACGAAGCGCAGGCCACACTCCCTAAGTCGGTAATTGTGCACTGCACAAAATCAGCTGTCAACGCACCCTGGCCGGCTCCGCCGAGGCGCCTGTCGGGGTGCTCGGCTATCCTGCTCCGGTGCACATCATCCTCATCGCCTGGCTGTACGTCGCCGTCCTCATCGCAGCCACCGAGCCCAGTCTGGTGGGGTCGCTGATGAGTCTCGCTTTCTATGGTCTGTTGCCTGCCGCCATCATCGCCTACATCGGCACGACCCGACAGAGAAGAGAGCGGCGTCGCCGTGCGGAGACACCGCCTTGCACGCTAGACCAGCTGGCCGGCGAGGATGACGGTACCGAGCCCGAGCGCGATGAGCGCGACCTGTCGCGCCGAGGTGCCGATGTCGCGCCGCTCGTGCAGGCCCGGGATGAGGTCTGCCACGGCGACGTAGATCATGCTCGAGGCGGCGATGGCCAGAAGGTAGGGCAGTCCGTCGGAGAGCTCCGCCAGTAGCCAGTACCCCAGCACCCCGCCCAGCAGAGTTCCGACGCTCGAGACCAGGTTGAATCGCAGTGCCTCGCGGCGGGAGTAGCCGGAGTGCAGCAGCACCAGATAGTTGCCGGCCTCCTGCGGGATCTCGTGGGCGATGATGGCCAGCGCGGTGACGATGCCGAGCGCAGGGTCGGCGAGGAAGGCGCTGGCGATGATCACACCGTCGATGAAGTTGTGCATGGTGTCGCCCAGCATCAGCAAGGGTCCGCCAGCACTCGTTCCCGCCGGGCGTGGGGGTTCATGCGCTTCGCAATGCTCATGGTGGCAGTGGCGCCAGAGCACCAGTTTCTCGAGCACGAAGAAACCGAGGATGCCGGCGAGCACGGTGGCGATGACGATGGATGGCGACACGGCACCTTCGACCGCGTGCGGCAGAACCTCGAGGAAAGCGGCACCGAGCAGTGCGCCGACCGCGTAACTCACCAGCAGCGGAAGCGAGTGCGGGCTGAGCAGACGCGCGACGCTGGTCGCGGCGAGCACGCTGAGCGAACCGGCGATCAGGCTGGCGATGACGATCCCCTGCAGTGCGGTGTCCTGCAGGGTCGCTACGAAGGAAGGCATGAGTGATTGTAGCGCGGGTGCGCGCCGCGTCCCCTTGGCCATCCGGGTCGAGTGGGCCGCCGCGAGGGCTGCTGCCCGCTCACTTGGAGAGCCAGATCAGACTGGCCATGCGTCCGGTCACGCCGTCGCGGCGGAAGGAGTAGAAGCGCTCCGGGTCGCTCACCGTGCAGAGTGTCCCGCCGTAGATGGCCCCGGCTGGCATACCCAGTGCCACCAGACGCTGGCGGGCGATCGCCGGCAGATCGCCGAGCCACCGTCCGGGCGCACCGGGAGCCTTCCGAAAGGCTTGGCGCGCCTCCGGATGACGGTTGCAGAAAGCTTCCAGCACCTCTTCGCCGCACTCGAAGGCATCGCGTCCGATGCCGGGCCCGATCCAGGCCAGCCAGTCCTGTGGGCGGGTCCGCATGGCCGCTGCAGTGGCTTCCAGCACGCCGTCGGCCAGGCCACGCCAGCCGGCATGGATCGCCGCCACCTCGGTGGCAAGGCCCTGTGCGGAAGCTGCATGCCCCCCCCCGATGCCGAGGCCAACCGGGTGGGATGTGTCGGCCTGCCGCGCGGCCGAAGGTCCTGAACTGCGTCCGGTGCCGCGGTCGCACAGCAGGATCGGCAGACAGTCGGCGGTGAGCACCGCACAGGGAGTATCGATGGCGCGGGTGCGCGCGGCGTCGGCTTGCGGACCCACAGCCGGGTCGTATCCGGCGGGGTCCACCACGTTCACGCCATGCACCTGGGTCAACCACAGCGGTTCGGCTGGCAGGTGAGCGCGCAGTCTGGCGCGGTTGCCCGTCACCGCGGACGGGTCGTCGCCGACGTGCGCGGCGAGGTTGAGACCGGCCCATGGGCCTGCGCTCATGCCCCCGGGGCGGGTCGAGCAGAGCGCCATCACGTTCGCCGGTGCCGGCCAATCCGGGGTCAGCCAGGCATCGGGCCACGGGTTCGGCCGGCCGCTGGCCTTCGCTCGTGCGTCGTGCCTCGCTGCCACGTGTCCCGACCCTTCCCGCACTCAGGCCGCGTCTTCGCGCAGGGCCTGCAGCAGGTCCCGGAGATCGGGCGGCGGGAGGCTCTCCCAGAAGCGTATCGCGGCATCCTTTGGATGTGGCAGTTCGAGTCTGCGGGCGTGCAACGCTTGTCGTGCAAACCCGGCCAGCAGCGGCGAGGCCGGCTTGCGCGTGAGGTAGACGGGGTCGCCGACCAAGGGGTGGCCGATGTGGCGACAGTGCACGCGGATCTGGTGCGTGCGCCCGGTCTCGAGCCGGCAGTCGAGCAAGGTGGCGCCCGGCAACGCCTCGACCGGCTGGATGAAGGTACGGGCCTCGCGGCCTGAAGGAGTCACTGCCATGCGGGTGCGGTGGCGTGGGTCGCGACCGACCGGTGCGTCGATCCACTGGCTGGACCCGAGCCGGCCGGTGGCCAGCGCCATGTAGCTGCGACCGATGGCGCGCGCCTTCATCGCCTCGACCAGCCGCGTCTGCGCGCGCAGGGTGCGACCCACCACCAGCAGGCCACTGGTGTCGCGGTCGAGGCGGTGGACGATGCCTGCGCGTGGCACGCCGGCGGTCTCGGGGAAGTGATGCAGCAGGGCGTTGAGCAGCGTCCCGCGGGATACACCACTGCCCGGATGCACCACCAGTCCGGCGGGCTTGTCGATCACCAGGAGGTCGGCGTCCGCGTGCACCACCTGCAACGGCAGGTCCTCCGCCGCGTCTTCCAGTGCTGGGATGGTCGCGGCGGGACGGACCTCGAGCCTCTCGCCGCCGGACAGGCGATGCTTGCCGGGGTGTGCGAACCCATCGACGGCGACGCGGCCCTCTTCGATCCAGGCCTGCAGACGGTTGCGCGAGTAATCGGGGAGCAGATGGGCGAGAACACGGTCGAGGCGCTCACCCGAGGCGTCCGCCGGCACCAGCAATCGCAAAGGCTCAGCCACTGTCTCTGGCTGGGACGGAACCTCGCTTTCGCTATAATCGTCCGACTCTTCCAAGGCCTCGCGCATGAAGCGTAGTCTACTGGCAATCACTTTGGCCGCCCTGCTCGTTGCCTGCGGCGGGGGCGACAAGGACGACAAGACCAAGGGTTGGTCGGCCTCCAGGTTCTACACCGAGGCTCGCGCCGAACTGGCCGACGGCAACTACGACAAAGCCGCCAAGCTGTTCGAGACGCTCGAGTCGCGCTATCCGTTCGGGCGTTACGCGCAGCAGGCGCAGCTCGAGGTCATCTACGTCTATTACAAAAAGGGCGAGACCGAGCAGACGCTTGCTGCGGCAGACCGCTTCATCCGTCTGCACCCCAACCACCCCAACGTCGACTACGCCTACTACCTCAAGGGCTTGGCCAACTTCATCGATGACCGGAGCCTGTTCCGGCTGGTCAGCAGCCAGGACCCGACCGAGCGCGATCCGAAGGCTGCACGGGAGTCCTTCGAGGCCTTCAAACTACTCGTCGCGCGCTTCCCCGAGAGCAAGTACGCCGAGGATGGCTCGGCACGGATGACCTACCTGCTCAACGCGCTGGCTTCAGGTGAGGTGCATGTGGCGCGCTACTATTTCAAGCGCGGGGCTTTCGTCGCAGTGGTCAACCGCGCCCAGTACTCGCTGCAGAACTATCCTCAGGCGCCGGCCAATCAGGAAGCTCTAGCGCTGATGGTGCGGGCCTACAACGAGATGGGCCTGGCTGATCTGCGCGACGACGCGCTGCGCGTCCTTGCCAAGAACTTCCCCGACAGCCCCTACCTCAAGGGACGCGAGAGCGACCCGGCGTGGTGGATGTTCTGGAAACTCATCTGAGTCGGCACGAGCTCGGACATCTGCTCGAGTCCTGGGCCGAGGAGCGCCAGTCGGCCTGGCTCTATCGCCACGTATCCGACGCCGAGTCGGGCAGCGCCCGGCAGTACCTGTTCCTTGAACTGGCCGGCGAGGCCGACCGGCAGGCCGGCCTCTGGGCGCAGCGCCTCGCCGAGTACGGGGTGGCGCCGCCGGTCTGGCAGCCTTCGCTGCGGGCGCGTCTGGTGGTGCTGCTGCTGCGGTATCTCCGCCCATCCACTTTGAGGCCCTTGCTGGCTGCGCTCAAGGTGCGCGGCATGTCGGTATACACGCATGGCCACGGCGAGGATGCCGAGCGTCGTCATCGCGCCTTGGCTGGCGGAAACGACCTGAGGGCCGCTGTGTTCGGCATCAACGATGGCCTGGTCTCCAACCTGAGCCTGATGTTCGGCATGGCCGGGTCTGGTGCCGGGGACCAGGCGGTGGTGCTCGCCGGGTTCGCTGGGCTGCTTGCCGGCAGCCTGTCGATGGCCTCCGGGGAATACGTTTCGGTGCGAGCGCAGCGCGAGTTGCACGACAACCAGATCGCGCTCGAACGCGCCGAACTCGAGGCGTATCCCGAGGCGGAGGCTGGCGAATTGGCGACCATCTTCGAGGCTCGCGGGATGAGCCGGGAGGAGGCGCACCGCACCGCCGATGCGCTGATCGCCGACCCCGACCGCGCGTTGGCGACACTGGCTCGCGAGGAGCTCGGTCTCGACCCGGACAGCCTTGCGTCGCCGTGGCGCGCCGCCGTGGCCTCCTTCCTCTCCTTCTGCATCGGTGCCGTCCTGCCGCTGCTGCCTTTCCTCATGGCATCGGGGGACCTTGCACTGGTGGGCGCGGTCGGCGTGTCCTCGGTCTCGCTGGTGGTGGTGGGCGCCGCGGTGGCACTCTTCTCCGGTGGAGTGGTGCTGCGCTCGGCGCTGCGCATGCTGTCGATCGGTCTTGCCGCTGCGGGGGTCACCTGGGTGATCGGCAGGGCGCTCGGGGTCGCTGTCAGCTGACCTGAGCTACGTGTCGTCGGCAGTCTCGCCGATGCCGAGTTCCTGCACCTTGCGGGTCAGGGTGTTGCGACCAAGTCCGAGGATCTGCGCCGCTTCGACGCGGCGGCCACCGGTATGCTGGAGCGCGCGCAGGATCAGGGTGCGCTCAAAATCCCGGGTCAGACGGTCGATGATGCCGCGCTCACCGCGCAGCAGCGACTCGTCAGCGTGGCGATCGAGCTGCGTGGTCCAGTCACTGCTGCTCCCGGGTGCTCCTGCTGCCCCATTGCCACGCAGTTCGGGCGGCAGGTCGGCGATCTCCACCGTCTGTCCGGGTGCCATCACCGTGAGCCAGTGACAGAGGTTCTCGAGTTGCCGGACATTGCCGGGGAAGGGCAGGCCACTCAGGTAGCGCAAGGCATTGTCGGACAGGCGCTTCGCCTCGACCCCCAGTTCGCGTGCGCTGTGCTGGAGGAAATGCCGGGCCAGCAGCGGAACATCCTGGTTGCGCTCGCGCAGTGGTGGCAGACGCAGTCGGATGACGTTGAGCCGGTGGTAGAGGTCCTCACGGAACAGGCCGTCGCGCACGCGCTGCTCGAGGTCCTGGTGGGTGGCGGCGATGACGCGCACGTTGGAGCGGATCGGCTGCAAACCACCGACGCGGTAGAAGTGGCCATCGGAGAGCACGCGCAGCAGGCGTGTCTGCAGTTCCGCCGGCATGTCTCCGATCTCGTCGAGGAACAGGGTGCCGCCCTCGGCCTGCTCGAACCGTCCCTGTCGAGCGCTCTGGGCACCCGTGAAGGCGCCGCGCTCATGGCCGAACAGCTCCGACTCCAGGAGGTCGCGCGGGATGGCAGCGGTGTTGATGGCGATGAAGGGTCGGCCGGACCGCGGGCTGTGGCGGTGCAGGGCGCGCGCCACCAACTCCTTGCCCGAACCTGACTCGCCGGTGATGAGCACGGTGGCGTGTGACTGCGACAGCCGGCCGATGGCACGGAACACCTCCTGCATGGCAGGGGCCTGACCGAGCATCTCCGGAACCGGTTCTTCGGGCTCCGCCTCCTCGGTATTGCGCCGGCTCTCCTCGAGCGCCTTGCGGATCAGTTCGACGGCGGCATCGACATCGAAAGGCTTGGGCAGGTACTCGAAAGCGCCACCCTGGAACGCCGAGACCGCACTCTCGAGGTCGGAGTAGGCGGTCATGATGATGACCGGGACCTGCGGCTGTTCGGCACGGATGCGCTCGAGCAGTGTGATGCCGGAGATGCCGGGCATGCGGATGTCGCTGACGACCACGCGTGGCGGCTCGCTGCCCAACAGGGCCAGTGCATCGTTCGCGGCTTCGAACAGACGGCACGGGATGCCTTCGCGTTGCAGCGCCTTCTCGAACACCCAGCGGATCGAGCGGTCGTCATCGACGATCCAGACAGAATTGTTGGGCATGGTCACTGCGCTCTGGCGGGTGGATGGTTGAAGGGCAGAAGAACGGTGAAGCAGGTGCGGCCGGGGACGCTGTCGCAGTCGATCAAGCCATTGTGCTGGTGGACGTAGGTCTGCGCGATCGAGAGACCGAGTCCGCTGCCGTCCTCGCGCCCCGACACCAGGGGATAGAAGATGCGCTGGCAAAGGTCGCCGGGTATGCCCGGCCCGTTGTCGATGACCTGCACCTTGAGCGCGATGCGGTGGCGCTGGCGGGCCAAGGTCACCTGCCGCGCGGCACGTGTGCGCAGCGTGATGCGGCGGTGATCGCGGCCGGCAAGTGCCTGCATGGCGTTGCGGCCGATGTTGAGGAAGACCTGGATGAGTTGCTCGCGGTCGGCCAGCAACTGCGGCAGGCTGACGTCGTAGTCCCGCACGACCTCGATGCCGTCCCCCTGCAGGGCCGTGCTGTCGGCGAGCAGCAAGGCGCGTACGCGCTCGAGGACCTCGTGGATGCTGATCGACTCGATGCGCGGCAGACGATGCGGGGTGAGGAGTCGGTCCATCAGCGACTGCAGACGGTCCGCTTCGGCGATGATGACCTCGGTGTATTCGCGCTGGTCGGCATCGCGCAGTTCGCGCTGCAGCAACTGCGCTGCCCCGCGGATGCCGCCGAGCGGGTTCTTGATCTCGTGTGCCAGATTGCGCAGCAGTACGCGGTTTGCCTCTTGCAGGCTGTGCTGTCGCTCCTCGCGTTCGACCCGGTGGTGCTGGTCCTGCGCCCTAAGCTCGATGGCGAAGGCACCCAGCGGGCCCTGCATCGGGCTCAGGGTGAGCGACACCGGCACCTCGTTCTCGGCGCGCGCGAACACCAGCTCGTGTTCGGTGTGCGGGCAACTCTCGGCGAGCACCCGGTCGGCGACCTGTCTGATCCGTGTGCAGTCGAGGAACAGTTTGGGCAGCGCCAGCCCGACCAGGGTGCGCGCGCTCGACCGCAGCAGGTTCTCTGCGGCAGCATTGGCGTAGACGATGCGCAGGTCGGGGTCGACGAAGAGCACGGCCGTGACCAGTGTGTCGAGCGCGAAGTTCGGGGGTGCCATGGTCATGTTGGGGGCAGGCACTGTCAGGTCAGACGCCAGTGAGCAAGAATCAGGCCCACGGCCTGGCGCGGCAGTCCGGCAGCGGTGGGCCCGGTCGGGCCCCGGTGCCCCGCTCTGTCGCCGGTCGGGGGAGCGGCCCTACTCGACCAGTCCACCTCCGCCCAAAAGGCGCAACTGAGCCTGCAACGCCTCCACCACACCTTCCTGCCGCGTGACCGTATCGCGCAGGCTCTGGACGCGGTCGAGGTAGCGTTGGTAATTGCGCTCATCCCCGTTTCTGACCGCTTCGCCCTCTTTTAGTGCACTGCGTGCCATCTGCAGTGCCTCGATCTGTCGCGTCAGTTGTTCCAGGAGAACCTGCTGCTGGCTGGGACCGTTGGTGGCCGGCGCCTGAGGGCGCGCCGTCAGCGTACTGTCCGGCTGTGCCGTGCGCGGTGCGACGGGTGGCGCCGGACGCTTGGGCGGCGAGGGTGCGTAGGGCAGCATCCGTGACTGCACCCCAGCCGCTGGTGGCCGGTTGCCATACACGGTGCGACCTTGGGGGTCCAGGTATCGATAGAGCGGCTGGGTCGGGGCCGCCACTGCCGCACGGCCCGCCGCATCCGCCCCGGCAGCGACGCCTGCGCCGCAGCAGAGCAGGAGCGTGAAGCCACCCAGGCACGCGGCGAGACGGGTGTCGATCGGCACTGCCGGGATCGGCGATGCGGTCCTCATCTGCCCATCTTACGGTCGAAGGCGCACAAAAAAAGAGGCGACTCGCGTCGCCTCCGTCACCTCGCCGATGCTCCGGGCCACCGCAGGGCCCAGGCTGCGGTGAGCCCTTACAGGCTGTAGTACATGTCATACTCGACCGGGTGGGTGGTCATGCGGAACCGCGTGACCTCCTCCATCTTGAGTTCGATGTAGGCATCGATCATCTCGTTGCTGAAGACGCCGCCCCGGGTCAGGAAATCGCGGTCCTGATCGAGTGCCTCGAGCGCCTGCTCGAGGCTCGAGCAGACGGTCGGGATCTTCGCATCCTCTTCCGGCGGCAGGTCGTAGAGGTTCTTGTCCGAGGCCTCGCCGGGGTGGATCTTGTTCTGGACGCCATCGAGTCCAGCCATCATCAGCGCGGAGAAGGCCAGATACGGGTTGGCGGTCGGGTCCGGGAAGCGCACCTCGATGCGGCGTGCCTTGTCGCTCTGCACATAGGGGATGCGGATCGAGGCCGAGCGGTTGCGCGCCGAGTAGGCCAGCTTGACCGGTGCCTCGAAGCCGGGAACCAGACGCTTGTAGCTGTTGGTGCCGGGGTTGGTGATGGCGTTGAGCGCCTTGGCGTGCTTGATGATGCCGCCGATGTAGTAGAGCGCGAACTCGCTCAGTCCGGCATAGCCATTGCCGGCGAACAGGTTCTTGCCGCCCTTCCAGATCGACTGGTGCACGTGCATGCCGGAGCCGTTGTCACCGACGATCGGTTTGGGCATGAAGGTGGCGGTCTTGCCGTAGGCGGCCGCAGTGTTGTGCACCACGTACTTGAGCATCTGGGTCCAGTCGGCGCGCTGGACCAGGCTGGCAAACCGGGTTCCGATCTCGCACTGGCCAGCGGTCGCCACCTCGTGGTGGTGGACCTCGACCGGGATGCCGATCTCCTCGAGCGCGATGCACATGGCGGCGCGGATGTCGTTGAGGCTGTCGACCGGCGGCACCGGGAAGTAGCCACCCTTCACCGCGGGGCGGTGGCCGAGGTTGCCGCCCTCGAACTTGTCGGCGGTCGACCACGCGGCCTCTTCCGAGAACACCTTGCAGTAGGCACCCGACATGTCGACCTTCCACTCGGCACTGTCGAAGATGAAGAACTCGGGTTCGGGCCCGAAGTAAGCGGTGTCGCCGATCCCGCTGCTCTTGAGGTAAGCCTCGGCGCGTCGTGCGATCGAGCGCGGGTCGCGGTCGTAGCCCTTGCCGTCGGACGGCTCGACGACGTCGCAGGTCAGCACCAGCGTGGTCTCGTCCATGAAGGGGTCGATGAAGGCCGAATCCGCGTCCGGCATCAGGAGCATGTCGGATGCCTGGATGCCCTTCCAGCCAGCGATCGACGAACCGTCGAAGGCGTGGCCCTCGGTAAATTTGTCCTCGGAGAAGGCCGAGATCGGAACGCCGACGTGCTGCTCCTTGCCGCGAGTGTCGGTAAAACGAAAGTCGACGAAACGGACCTCGTTCTCCTTGATCAGGCTCATGACCTTGGCGACTGCCATGCTGTGCTCCTTAAGCGCTTTGAGGGTTCTTCAGGGGGATCGGGGTTGCGCAACCTTGCCGCAACCCGCTACGTGAAGCAGAAATCGTTCCAGACGGCGGGGTCATCGCCGGCGCCAAGGGCCAAGGCATCGCACCGCCGCCGGACCTGTGGGTGAATATTGTGCCACAAGCCCCTTGTGGCCCCGGCGACCACCTCCCTGCCATCGCCTGCACCGTGCACCAAGTTGGTGCACGGTGGGGTCCTAGGCGCCAAGGTGGCGCACAGTGCGGCCTGCGACCAACGCCGCAAGCAGCGCGCTCGACCCGGCCGCTGCGATGGCCAGCGGGGCCGAGTCCTGGCCGCTGAGCATGCCGCCAGCCGCGAGTCCCCCCGAGACGCCGAACAGCAGTGCGGTGCCGACCCAGGTGTAGCACTCGGCGACGCGACCGGGAGGCGCCACTTTGACCAACAGCATGTTCTGCGCAGCGAGCACGGTCGCCATCGGTGTGGAGGCGAGCGCTGCCAGCAGGTAGAGCGACAGCAGGTCGTCCGCCAAGGCACACAGGAGCAGCAGGGCGCCGGTGACGAGCATGCCGATGCGGTAGTGGGTGACGAGCGGCGTCTGCCACTCGCGACTGCCGTAGAGCAGTACCGCGCCGGCGCTGGTGATGCTCGTCAGGCCCAGCACCCCGCCGGTGTGCGGCGCCGCACCGAGTTGCTTGCAGTAGGTGGCGATGCCGGCTTCGAACAGACCGAAGCCCAGGGCGTAGGCGAGGCAACTGGCCAGGATGGCGCGCAGTCCGGGGTCGCGCAGGGCGCCAAGGAGCGACCGCTCCTCGGCCCGTCCGGGGTGAGGCGTCCAGGTGTCGACGGCCGGGCTGCGCAGGAACCACAGCGCCCCGGCACCGCCACAGACGCCGGCAGCCAGGGTCGCCCCGAGGGGCTGGCCGATGGCGAGGAACAGCCCGGCGAGTGGTGGTCCGATGAGGAACATGGCCTCGATGACCAGGGTGTCGATGGTGAATGCGACCTGTTGCTCGGCGCGGCCCGCCAGCAGTTGTGGGATCGCGCTGCGCAGGTTGGCGGTGATCTGCGGCAGGGTCATGCCGCCGGCCACGGCCAACACCATCCACAGCCAGGCGGCCTGACCAGAGCCCACGGACCATGCCAAGAGCAACATGACCGCCGGGTAGACCAGGCCGCTGAGGCGAAGCAGCGGCCGCGGGCCGAAACGGTCGATGCCGCGTCCCACCAGAGGGGCGGCGATGCCGATGCCCAGCACGTAGAGCCCGCTCACCAGTCCGGCGAGGAAGTTGTCGCCGGTCTGTGCCTGGATCGCCAGCAGCAGGGACAGCGAGGCGATGCCGAGCGGCAGGCGGGCAAGGATCGAGGGATAGAGCGAACGTCGAAAAGCGGCCTCGCGCAGTGTCCGCCGGTAGGGTTCGAGACGGATCAAGTGACTGCACCCGGCTGTTCGCGACTCAGCCGGTGGACCATGTCACCGTACCGGTCCACCAGGTCGCGAGTACCAGCAGGCCGAAGCCGATGCGATACCAGCCAAAGGGCGCGAAGCTGTGGGCCGAGACCCAGGCCACGAAGGCACGTACCGCAATGAGTCCGGTCACGAAAGCCGCCACGAAGCCGACGGCGAACAGGCCGATGTCGTCGGCGTGAAGCAGTTCGCGGCTCTTGTAGAGGTCGTAGCCGGTGGCCGCGAACATGGTCGGGATGGCGAGAAAGAAGGAGAACTCTGCCGCTGCCGGCCGCGACAGCCCCAGCCAGAGTCCGCCAATGATCGTCGCTCCCGAGCGCGATACCCCCGGGAACAGGGCCAGTGCCTGCGCCAGACCGAGCTTGAGGGCGAGCCACGGGTGGAGTCCATCGATGCTGTGCGTGGTCGGCGCACGCTCACCACGGTCGATCAGGAGGATCGCCACACCACCGACGATGAGTGCTGCGGCGACCGTCAGCGGACCGAACAGCAGGCCCTTGATGCTGCCGTGCAGCAGCACGCCGAGGACTGCCGCCGGAACGAAGGCGATGGCCAGATGCAGTGCCAGCCGCTGCTCGACCGGGTCATGCCGGATGCCGCGCAGCAGGAGCAACAGGCGACGTCGGTAGATCCAGCAGATGGCGAGGATGGCGCCGAGCTGGATGAAGATCTTGAAGGTCTTGCTGGTGTCGTCGGTCCACCCCAGGAGTTCGCCGGCGATGATCAGGTGGCCGGTCGAGGACACCGGCAGGAACTCGGTCAGGCCCTCGAGCGCACCGAGGACGAGTGCGATGGCCCAGAGGCCGTCCATCAACCCGCCAACCGCGCCGGGCCCCGGCCATCGGCGGCACCGACCAACGCATGGCGCAAGGCCTCGGCGCTTGCGGCGGCCGCGTCAGCGTCGTCAGCCAGCACGTTGATGTGGCCCATCTTGCGCCCTGCGCGTGCCCCGGATTTGCCGTACAGGTGCAGACGCGCGCCATCGTGTGCCAGCACCGCGGCCCAGTCGGGCGTGCCGCCCGACCACATCTCGCCCATCACGTTGAGCATGGCGACCGGGCTCAGGAGGCGTGGGTCGCCCAGAGGCAGTCCGCAGAGTGCTCGCAGCTGCTGGTCGAACTGGCTCGATACGGTCGCGTCCTGGGTGTAGTGGCCGCTGTTGTGCGGGCGTGGCGCGATCTCGTTGACCAGCACCGAGCCATCGGCCAGCACGAACATCTCGACCCCCAGCGTGCCCACGTAGTCCAGCGCACCGGCGAGCCGTGTGGCCATGGCGATGGCGGTCCGGCTGACCGCCTGCGACACCCGCGCCGGGACCACCGTGAGGTCGAGGATGCCGTGTCGATGGCGGTTCTCACCGACCGGGAAGCAGCGCACCGTGCCGTTGTCACTGCGCGCCAGTACCACGGACACCTCGCAAGCCAGTTCGACACGCTTCTCGAGGATGCAATCGACGCTCCCAAGGCCGGCGAACGCGGCGCGGACCTCATCGAGGCAGGTCACAGCGGCCTGCCCCTTGCCGTCGTAGCCCAGACGCGCGGTCTTGAGGATACCCGGCAGGCAGTCCATGCAGGCCTCGGGCGTGATGTCTGCGGCGCTGAGCAGCACCGCGAAGGGCACCACCTGGAGCCCTGCATCGCGAAAGAAGTTCTTTTCGCGGATCCGGTCCTGGGCGATGGCGACAGCTTCGGCGGAAGGCGCGACGCGTGTCTGCCGCGCCAGCTTTCGCAAGGCTTCGGCTGGGACGTTCTCGAACTCGGTGGTGACTGCGAGGCAGGTGGCGGCCAGCTGGTCGAGCGCTGCCGCATCATCGTAGGCGGCACACAGGTGGCGGTCGGCAGCGGCTGCCGCAGGCGCCGCCGGGTCGGGGTCGAGCACGGTCACACGGTAGCCCATCGATTGCGCCGCGTGCACGAACATGCGGCCGAGTTGGCCACCGCCGAGCACGCCCAACATGGCGCCGGGCAGGATGGGCTCCCCGCCGCTCATGCTCCGGGCAGCTTCATCGCTTCGACCTTGGCGGTCTGTTGACGGCGGAAGTCCTCGAGCCGGCTCGCGAGTCCGGGGTCGGTACGGGCCAGCAGGGCGACCGCGAACAATCCGGCGTTGGCAGCCCCGGCCTCGCCCACGGCAAAGGTCGCCACCGGTACACCCCTGGGCATCTGCGCGATCGACAGCAGCGAGTCGAGTCCACCCAGCGCCTTGGTGCTCACCGGGACGCCGAGCACCGGCAGGTGCGTCTTCGCGGCGATCATGCCCGGCAGGTGGGCCGCACCGCCGGCACCCGCGATGATGCAGGCGAGCCCGCGCCCGGCTGCGGAGGCTGCATATTCGAACATGCGGTCGGGGGTGCGGTGGGCCGACAGCACCTCGGCCTCGTACGGCACGCCGAAGGCCTGGAGCGACTCCACGGCATGCTGCATCACCGGCCAGTCGCTGTCGCTGCCCATCACCACACCCACCAGAGGCTTGCTCATCGCGTCTCCAAGCGCCGGCCCGCGCCGGAAAAGCCGCGCAGTATACGGCCGCGAGTGGTCTTTTCAGCCCCGCAAAGGGTCTTGCCTCAGTCCTTCAGGGCCTCGACCTGGATCAGCAGCCGGACATGGTCGCCGATCACCGGCAGCCCATAGTCCATGCCGAAGTCCGAGCGCCGGATCATGCCGCTGGCGTCCGCCCCGCAGACCTCCTTCTGCAACCTGGGGTGCATGCCGCAGCGGAAGTTGTTGAGCGTGAGGTTGAGCGGCCGGGTGACGCCGAGCAGGGTGAACTCGCCGCTGAGAACCACCGGCCGCTGGCCGTCGAACCTCGCCGAGCTGCCCTTGAACACGATCTCGGGGAACATCTCGACGTTGAAGAAATCCGGACCCTTGAGGTGCTCCTCCAGCTTGTCGAGGCCGGTATCGACGCTCGCTGCGTCGATCTGGATCTCGGCGCTGAGCGTCTGTGCCGACCGGTCGTAGCGGATGCTGCCGCTGGTCCGGTTGAAGCGGCCTCGCTGCGTCGAGAAGCCAAGGTGACTGACCTCGAAGCTGGGAAAGGTGTGCTGCGGGTCGATGCTGTACACGTCGGCGCGGGCGGGCGACGCTGCGAACAGCAGCAGCGCAGCGAGCGTCGAGAGTGCCAGGGCGTTCCAGGGTGTGCGCATCGGAGTCTCCTCGTATCTGCGGCTGCGATCGAACGTCGCCTCTTTCCGCTCGGTCCGCCGGGCCCGATCGCCGCCGCGGTGTCTCACGATACCGGGCTCAGGTCAGAGCGGCAAAGGCGCTGCGTGCTGCGGCCACGGTTTCCCCGATGTCGGCGTCGGTGTGCGCGGCCGAGACGAAGCCGGCCTCGAAGGCGCTGGGTGCCAGGTAGACGCCGGCGTCGAGCATGAGGTGGAAGAAGCGGTTGAAGCGTTCGCGGTCGCAGCGCATCACTTCCGGGTAACTGGTCGGTGCCGTCGGGCTGAAGTACAGCCCGAACATGCCGCCCACCGACTGGCCGCTGAACTCGACTCCGGTATCGCGAGCGGCAGCGACCAGCCCCTCGATCAGTCTGCGTGTCTGGCTGGCGAGCGCGTCGTGGAAGCCGGGCTGCTGCAGGTGCTGGAGCTGGACCAGACCGGCCGCCACCGCCACCGGGTTCCCGGACAGGGTACCGGCCTGATAGACCGGGCCGAGTGGTGCCAGATGCCGCATGATGTCGGCGCGGCCGCCGAACACGGCCAGAGGCATGCCGCCGCCGACCACCTTGCCAAAGGTGCTGAGGTCGGGCTCGACGCCATACAGCGCCTGTGCGCCACCGAGCGCCACACGGAAGCCGGTCATCACCTCGTCGAAGATGAGCACTGTGCCGTGCTGCGTGCAGACCTCGCGCAGCGTCTCGAGAAAGCCCGCCTGCGGTACCACCAGGTTCATGTTGCCGACCACCGGTTCGACGATGATGGCAGCGATGGTGTCGCCCATCTCGGCGAACACCTGCCGCACACCCTCGATGTCGTTGTACTGCAGTACCAGCGTGTGTGCCGCGAGGTCGGCCGGCACACCGGCCGAATCCGGGTTGCCGAAGGTCAGCATGCCCGAACCCGCCTTCACCAGCAGGCTGTCGCCGTGGCCGTGGTAACAACCCTCGAACTTGACGATGCGGTTGCGGCCGGTGAAGCCACGTGCCAGGCGGATGGCGCTCATGCAGGCCTCGGTACCGCTGCTGGTCAGGCGCACCATCTCCAGGCTCGGCACCAGACGGCAGAGGGTCTCGGCCATCTCCGCCTCGCGCTCGGTAGGCGCGCCGTAACTCATGCCGCTGCGCGCCGTGGCGCACACCGCCTCGACGATGTCCGGGTGCGCGTGGCCGAGGATCAGCGGCCCCCACGAACCGATGTAGTCGATGTAGCGCTTGCCATCCACGTCCCACACATGTGGGCCCTGGCCGCGCTCGAAGAAACGGGGCGTTCCGCCGACCGAGCGGAAGGCCCGGACCGGCGAGTTGACGCCGCCCGGGATGTGCGTCTGGGAGCGGGCGAAGAGGGTGTCGTTGCGGCTCATGGCGTGGTCGTTGGCGGATGGGTGGACGGACTGTCGAGCAGGGCGCACCACCGACGCACCCGCTGGCCGGGGTCCTCGGCGTCGAACACGTCGCCGATCACGGCGAGCGCGTCCGCCCCGGCTGCCAGTGTATCCCTCGCGCGTTCCAGCGTGATGCCGCCGATCGCTACCCGCGGGCCGACGCCGGCAGCGCGCGCCTCGGCCAGTACGGCTTTGCCGATGGCTGGGGCCTGCGGCTTGCTCGAGGATGCGTGGATGGCGCCGAAGGCGACGTAGGAGGCACCCGCTGCCAAGGCGTCGCGTGCGCGCTGCAGGTCGCCGTAGCAGGAGGCACCCAGGACACGGCCGGTGCCGAGCCGCGACCGGGCTGCCGCGAGGTCGCCGTCTTCACGCCCGAGATGCAGCCCGGCACCGTCGATCGAGAGCGCCAACTCGAGGTCGTCGTTGATCACCAGTCGTGCGCCGTACCGCCGGCACAGCCTCGCCAGTGCTCCTGCGGTCGCACGGCGCATGGCGCCATCACCGCTCTTGTCGCGGTACTGCAGCCAACGTACCCCCGCGTCCAGTGTCTGCTCGACCGCGGCCAGCAGCGGGATGCCCTGCAGACGCTCTGGTGTCAGAAGATAGAGGCCCGACGGGGCGGTGGGCTCAGGCATCGGCCTCGTCGGACTCCTCCGGGTCGTGTGCCCAGAACATGCGGTCTGGCACCATCTGACCCATGCCCGGACGGAAAGCGTGGGCCAAGGTGTTCCAGGTGAAGGCCTGCGCATCCTGGCAGGCCTGCTGCAGTTCAAGCCCCGCAGACATGGCCGCAGCGAGGGAGGCCGCGAGCGTGCAACCGGAGCCGTGGTAGCTCCCCGGCAGTCGGTCCCAGTGCAGCGTCTGGATCAGACCCTCACTCCCGTACAGACGGTTGGTGACCTGCGGCCCGGACTCGTGGGTGCCGGTGATGAGCACGAACTCGCAGCCCATGCCGATGAGCCGACCGGCGCACTGGTCGAGGTCGAGGTCTTCCTCGTCGCCGTCCTCGCTGGCGAGTCGCCGTGCTTCCAGCACGTTGGGTGTCAGCACCGTGGTCTGCGGCAGCAGCAACTCGCGGATCGCCATCACGACGTGGTCGTCGGCAAGACTGTCGCCCCCTTCCGAGGCCAGCACCGGGTCGACGATGAGCGGCACATCCGGGTAGTCGGAGACCACCTCGGCGATGCCGGCGACGGTCTCGACGCTCCCCATGACACCGATCTTGAATGCCGCGACCGGCATGTCCTCGAGCACGCACCGCGCCTGGCTGACCACCCACTCCGCATCCAGCGGATGCACCTCCTCGACGCCGAGGGTGTCCTGTACGGTGACCGCGGTGACCACCGGCAGAGCGTGCCCGCCCATCGCCGAGATGGCCAACACATCGGCCGAGAGACCGGCACCGCCGCTCGGGTCGGTGGCGGCGAAGCAGAGGATGATAGGCGGTGCAGGGTGCGACATGGTGCGTTGGGCGGATGCGGCGCAAGCCTCGTCCGCGGGCGACGGAGCCTCGACAGGTTAGAATCCGCGAGTGTATACGCCTCGGCCGACACCGGCCCCGGCCGGTTCCCCAGGAGAAAGGCAGTCCGATGAAGACCTACATGTGCGTGATCTGCGGCTGGATCTACGACGAAGCCAAGGGTGTGCCCGAGGAGGGCATCGCACCGGGCACCCGCTGGGAGGACGTGCCACCGAACTGGACCTGTCCCGAATGCGGGGCACGCAAGGACGAGTTCGAACTGGTCGAACTGTGACCTGCAGGATCGTGGCTGAGGGCGCGACCAGCGCTTGCAGCGTCGATCTACAGGTCGGCGAGGTCGAGTGCGGGGCCACCCTGTTCGAGTACGCATCGCCTCAGCATCTCGCCCAGCGTGGCCTGATCGCGGCGCGAGAACCAGCGGTTGTCGGTACGACTGAAGTGGTATCCACCGCTGCGTGCCGCCAGCCAGATCTCGCGGACCGGCGGTTGGCGGTTGAGGATGAGCTTGCTGCCGTCGTCCATCTCGATGGTGAGGATGCCGCCAGCCGTCTCGTAGTCGACTCCGGCCGATTCGAGCTGGTCCTCGAGTCGAGTGAAGGTCTGGTCGGCCAGGGCGTGGAAGGTCGATTCGTCGGGGATGTCGGACATGGTGGGTATCGCGGGCTGGGGCATGGGCCCGGTTCGCCAGCCGGACCGGGTCTAGGGGCAGATGATGGGGGAAGCCGCCGCCGGTTGCACGCCGTGGCCGCAGCGAGGTGTTCCGGGAGAGAGCCGCGCAGGCCCGGAATGCCGGCCGGCCGGATGCGCGTCGGCGGTTCCCGTCCCGCATCGGGTCTGACACGGGCTGCGGCGTGAGACGGCTCGTACCCGTGCTGGCCTGCTTGCTGGCGGGGCTGGTGGTGGTCGCCTGCGGCTACCGTGGTCCGCTCTACCTGCCCGGTCAGGAGCCAGTGAAGAAGACGCGTCGTGCGCCGCCCCCGGCGCAGCCGCCCACACCCCAGCCGGCCACGCAGTCCACGCCTGCCACTGCCCCAGGCGACCCGCAGCCGGCGCGTGTCGATCGCTGATGGCCGCTGTCCTGCGCCCCGACACCTGGTTCCCGCTGCGCGGCGGCCGGCGTCTCGCGGATGGCGTGCCTCTGGCCGACATCGCCGCGGCTTGCGGCACGCCGACCTTCGTCTACGCGCGCGGCGCGCTGATCGCGGCATTCGAGGCGTACCACCAGGCGCTGGCCGCTCACCCGCACCAGATCTGCTACGCGGTCAAGGCCAACGGCAATCTGGCGGTGCTCGGGGTGCTCGCCGGTCTGGGTGCCGGTTTCGACATCGTCTCGGGTGGTGAACTGGCGCGTGTGTTGGCGGCCGGTGGCGATCCGGGAAGGGTCGTCTTCTCCGGCGTCGGCAAGACCCGCGCCGAGATCGAGCAGGCCCTCGAGGCCGACATCCAGTGCTTCAACATCGAGTCCGAGGCAGAGATGCTGCGCATCCACGAGGTGGCCGAGGCGCATGCCGTCGCGGCTCCGGTCTCGTTCCGCGTCAACCCGGACGTCGATGCGCAGACCCATCCCTACATCTCCACCGGCCTCAAGGAGAACAAGTTCGGCGTGGCCCATGGGGAGGCATTGGCGCTGTATCGGCGCGCGGCGGAGATGGCCTTCCTCGAGGTGGTCGGCATCGACTGCCACATCGGTTCCCAGCTCACCGAGGCGGCACCCCTGCTGGAAGCGGCGGACCGTGTGCTCGCCCTGGTCGACCGCCTGAACCGGGAAGGCATCGAGCTCGAGCACATCGACCTCGGCGGTGGGGTGGGCATCGTCTACCGCGACGAGACGCCGATCGACCTCGACACCTACTGCAGTGCGCTGACGCGCAAGTTCGCCGGGCGCCCGGAGACGCTGATGCTGGAACCGGGCCGTTCACTGGTCGGCAACGCCGGCGTACTGCTGACGCGGGTGGAGTACCTCAAGCCGGGCGAGGACAAGAGCTTTGCCGTGGTCGACGCCGCCATGAACGACCTCATGCGTCCGGCGCTCTACGAGGCCTGGCATGGCGTCGAGCCGGTGCTGCCGCGCGCTGGCGAGGGCAGGGAATGGGACGTCGTCGGGCCGGTGTGCGAGTCAGGCGACTTTCTCGCCCGCGGGCGGCGGCTCGCTCTGGCCGAGGGCGACCTGTTGGCGATCCTCTCGGCAGGCGCCTATGGCATGAGCATGAGCGGCAACTACAACGCGCGGCCGCGCGCCTGCGAGGTGATGGTCGACGGCCAGACGCTGCGCGTGGTGCGCGAGCGCGAGACCCTCGCGCATCTGATGGCCGGCGAGCGGCTCTGGGGCGCCTGAGGGTCGAGCCGGTCCTCCGCGCGAGGTCCGCGCCTCTGCACCACGCTCCTCGTGCCGTCCCTTCGGATCAGGTGCTCCGACCTGCGGCGTGTCGCGCCAGCACCGGCGCCAGATAGCGGCCGGTGTGGCTCTCCGGCGCTGCGGCGACCTCTTCGGGGGTGCCGGCGGCGACGATCCGCCCGCCCCCGGCACCGCCCTCCGGGCCAAGGTCGACGATCCAGTCGGCGGTCTTGACGACGTCGAGGTTGTGCTCGATCACCACCACCGTGTTGCCATGCTCGCGCAGCCGGTGCAGCACCCGGAGCAGCAGGTCGATGTCGTGGAAGTGCAGGCCGGTGGTCGGCTCGTCGAGGATGTAGAGGGTACGCCCGGTGTCGCGCTTGCTCAGTTCGAGCGACAGTTTGACCCGCTGCGCCTCCCCCCCGGAGAGGGTCGTCGCACTCTGTCCGAGCGTGATGTAGCCGAGCCCGACGTCCATCAGCGTCCGCAGCTTGCGGGCGATCACCGGTACCGCATCGAAGAAGGCCAGCGCCTGCTCCACCGTCATCTCCAGCACTTCGGAGATGTTGCGCTCACGGTAGCGCACGTCCAGCGTCTCACGGTTGTAGCGCTTGCCGTGGCACGCATCGCAGGGCACGTAGACGTCGGGCAGGAAGTGCATCTCGACCTTGATCACGCCGTCGCCCTGGCAGGCCTCGCAGCGTCCGCCCTTGACGTTGAAGCTGAAGCGGCCGGGTCCATAGCCACGCTCGCGTGACAAGGGCACGCCGGCATACAGCTCGCGGATCGGCGTGAAGAGCCCGGTGTAGGTCGCGGGGTTGGAGCGCGGCGTGCGCCCGATCGGACTCTGGTCGACCGAGATGACCTTGTCGAAGTGCTGCAGGCCGTCGATCGCGGCGTGCGCCGCCGGCTCGCCGCTGCCGCCGTAGAGGGTGCGTGCGATGGCGGTGTACAGCGTGTCATTGATCAGGGTCGACTTGCCCGAGCCCGAGACGCCAGTGACGCAGGTCAGCAGTCCGACCGGGATGGCGAGGTCGACGCTCCGCAGGTTGTTGCCCCGTGCGCCAAGCACGCGCAACCAGCGCGCTCCCGGAGCGATGCGCCCGCCCGGCAGTTCGATGCGTCGCCGGCCGCTGAGGAAGGCGCCGGTGAGGGATCCAGTGTGAGCGGTCACTTCCTCTGCCGTGCCTTGCGCCACGATCTCACCGCCATGCTCGCCGGCTCCCGGACCCATGTCGATGACGTGGTCGGCGGCGCGGATCGCATCCTCGTCGTGTTCGACCACGATGACCGTGTTGCCGATATCGCGCAGGCGTTTGAGGGTGGCCAGCAGGCGGTCGTTGTCGCGCTGGTGGAGGCCGATGCTCGGCTCGTCGAGCACGTACATCACGCCGGTCAGGCCCGAGCCGATCTGGCTGGCGAGACGGATGCGCTGTGCCTCGCCACCGGACAGTGTGTCGGCGGAACGGTCGAGGGACAGGTAGTCGAGCCCGACGTTGATGAGGAACTGCAAGCGTGCGCGGATCTCCTTGACCACCTTCTCGGCGATCGAGGCGCGTTGTCCGGCCAGTACCAGATCGTCGAAGAAACGTACTGCGTCGTGCAGCGGCTTGCGCGAGATGGCGTGCAGCGTCTCGCCGCCGACGAACACGAACTGCGCCTCGCGGCGGATGCGTGCGCCCTCGCAGGCCGGACAGGGCTGGCTGTTGAGGTAGCGCGCCAGTTCCTCGCGCACCAGCGTCGAATCGGTCTCGCGGTAGCGCCGCTCGAGGTTGGGGATGATGCCCTCGAAGCTGTGCTCGCGCAGGAAGGTGTTGCCGCGCTCTCCGAGGTAGGTGAAGGCGACCGGCTGGCGTCCGGAGCCGTTGAGGATGACCTGCTGGTGCTCCTCGGCCAGGGCCTCGAACGGCGTCTCGGTGGAGAAGCCGTAGTGGCGCGCCAGACTCTGCAGCATCATGAAATAGAACTGGTTGCGTCGGTCCCAGCCCTTGATCGCCCCGGAGGCCAGCGAGAGTTGCGGGAAGGCCACCACCCGCTTGGCATCGAAGAAGGTGACGACACCGAGCCCGTCGCAGCGCGGACAGGCGCCGACCGGGTTGTTGAACGAGAACAGGCGCGGTTCGAGTTCGGCGAGTGAGTAGCCGCACACCGGGCAGGCGAAGTTCTGGCTGAACAGGTGCTCGCGGCCGGAGTCCATCTCGAGCGCCACGGCGCGGCCATCGGACAGCCGCAATGCGGTCTCGAAAGATTCGGCGAGGCGTTGTCTGGCCTCGTCACGCACCTTGAGCCGATCGACCACCACCTCGATGCTGTGCTTGCGCTTGCGGTCGAGCCGCGGCACGGCGTCGAGATCGTGCACCTCGCCATCCACCCGCACCCGTACGAAGCCTTGCGCGCGCAGGTCTTCGAACAGGTCGGCCTGCTCTCCCTTGCGGTCGGTGATGACCGGGGACAGCACCATGACCCGGCTGTCCTCGGGCAGTGCCAGCACGTGGTCGACCATCTGCGACACGGTCTGCACCGCCAGCGGCTGGTCATGGTCGGGACAGCGAGGCTCGCCGATGCGGGCGAACAGCAGGCGCAGGTAGTCATGGATCTCGGTGACCGTCCCCACCGTCGATCGGGGGTTGTGGCTGGTCGCCTTCTGTTCGATGGAGATCGCCGGCGAGAGGCCCTCGATCAGATCGACGTCGGGTTTCTCCATGAGTTGCAGGAACTGCCGGGCATAGGCCGAAAGGCTCTCGACATAGCGCCGCTGGCCTTCGGCATAGAGCGTGTCGAAGGCCAGGCTCGACTTGCCCGACCCGGAGAGCCCGGTGATCACGATCAGCCGGTCACGCGGCAGGTCGAGGCTGACGTTCTTGAGGTTGTGCGTCCGTGCGCCGCGGATGCGGATGAAGTCCATGGGGGGTGCCCGAACCCAAACTGCTAATATTAGCCCCTGACCGCACGTCGGCCCAGGCGCTCCGGTGTTTGCGGATCTGCTCCGACCCCGCCGCCTCACCTCTCGAGCATGGATACCGAACGCGATTCCGCCGGCATCGACCGCCCGTCTGCTCCCGGCCTCGCTGACACGACGTCGCGCATGAGCCGGGCCGAGCTGCGCGCCACCGGCTGGTTGGCGTCGATCTCGGCGCTGCGGCTGTTCGGGCTGTTCGTCATCCTTCCGGTGTTCGCGCTCTACGCCAAGACCCTCCCGGGCGGCGAGGACCACGCCCATGTGGGCCTGGCGATGGGTATCTACGGGCTCACGCAGGGTGCCCTGCAGATCCCCTTCGGCTGGGTTTCCGACCGCATCGGCAGGCGCCCGGTGCTGTACTTCGGCCTCTCCTTGTTCGCACTCGGCAGCGTGGTGGCTGCCTGGGCACCGGACCTGTGGTGGGTGACCGTCGGTCGCGCCATGCAGGGTGCCGGTGCCATCTCGGGCGTGGTTCTGGCTTGCGTCGCCGACGTCATCGACGACCGTCACCGCGGCAAGGCGATGGCCTTCATCGGCGTCACCATCGGGCTCACTTTTGCCGGGTCGCTGGCGCTCGGACCCTTGCTCGAGCGTGGCATCGGCGTGCCGGGCATCTTCGCCCTCACCGGCGTGCTGGCCGCCGGTGCGCTGCTGGCGGTGGGTCGGGTGGTGCCGGCCGTCAACCGCAGCGGGCCGGTGCCGGTGGCCTTTGCCGAGGTCATCCGCATCCCCGCACTCAACCGCTTGAATGTCGGGGTCTTCGCGCTGCACCTGACGCTGATGGCCCTGTTCGTCGTGGTGCCCTTGATGCTGCGCGACGCCGGTCTCGGCGAGGACCGCCACTGGCAGGTCTACCTCGCGGCCATGGTCGCAGCCGTGGTGCTGATGGTCCCGGCGCTGCTACTGGCCGAGAAGCGGGGCAAGGGCAAGGCGGTGATGGTCGGTGGCATCCTGCTGCTGCTTGCCACGCAGGTGGTCTTCGGCCTGGCCACCGATGCCGGGCTCCCGCTGGTGGTCGGTGCCCTGCTCGCCTACTTCGTCGCCTTCAACATCCTCGAGGCGCAACTGCCGTCGATGATCTCGCGCTTCGCGCCTGCCGGCGCGCGCGGCTCGGCGAGCGGGCTGTACGCCACCCTGCAGTTCGTCGGTACCTTCCTCGGCGGTGCCATCGGTGGCTGGCTGTACCAGCACCATGGGTCATCTGCCGTATTCGCATTCTGTTCGGCAGTCACTAGTATCTGGCTCATCGCAGCGCTCGGCATGCCCGCCACACTGCCGCGACAGACACCCGGTTCGCAGCCCGTCGGCTGAGTCCCGCCATCGCAATCCAACTGGAGACAGACATGGCTTCCGTCAACAAAGTGATCCTCCTCGGCAACCTCGGGCGCGACCCCGAGGTGCGCTACCTGCCCAGCGGCTCGGCGGTCTGCAACCTGCGCATCGCCACGACCGACTCGTGGAAGGACAAGGCCAGCGGGGAGCGCAAGGAGGCCACCGAGTGGCACTCGGTGGTGCTGTTCGACAAGCTTGCCGAGATCGCCGGCGAGTACCTGCGCAAGGGCCGCTCGGTCTACATCGAGGGCCGGCTGCAGACGCGCAAGTGGCAAGACAAGGAGACCGGCGCCGACCGCTACAGCACCGAGATCCGCGGTGACGTGATGCAGATGCTCGGCGGCCGCGAGGGAGGCGGCGCGGCGGGCGGCGAAGGGGCGGGTGGCGAGGAGGCGGGCGATGTCCCGGCGCGCAGCGGCGCCAAGCCGGCGAGCAAGGCACCGGCTGCTGCCGGCGGCGATCCCTACGACTCCTTCGAGGACGACGTGCCGTTCTGAGCCGGCCGGTTCAGGCGGTCGCGGTCGCGGCGAGTGACTTGCGGTAGCGGTTGAGGTCCTGCACCGTCTCAAAGGTCTGATCGAACAGGCTCGACAGGTTGCGCAGGATGCCGCCAGTGACGCGGCGCTCGCATTCCGCGTCGAAGCGGATCTGCTCGTCGAGCCAGCGTTCGAGCCACTCAGGGTCAGGCAATCGGCTTTGCACCGTGTCGCGCGGGAACAGCGACTCGTTGACGTGCAGATTGGTGGGATGCAAGGGTTTGCCGGCGCGCCGCGGACTCGCCATCAAGGTGCCGATCTTGGCGAAGGCGGCGCGCGCCTCGTCGCCGGCGCGCTCGACGGCGCGCCGCATGAACTTGAGATAGGCACCGCCATGACGCGCCTCGTCGCGCGACAGGAGGTCGTAGATGTGCTTGATCAACGGTTCGGTGTGCCACTCCGCGGCGCGCCGGTACCACTGCGTGAGGCGGATCTCGCCGCAGAAATGCAGCATCAGGGTCTCGTAGGGTGGAGCCGGATCGAACTCGAAGCGCACCGCGTGGAGTTCGTCCTCGGTCGGCGCGAGCTCCGGCCGGAAGCGCCGGAGGTACTCCATCATCACCAGCGAGTGCTTCTGTTCCTCGTAGAACCAGATGCTCATGAAGGCCGAGAAGTCGGAATCGTGACGGTTGTCGCGCAGGAACATCTCGGTGGCCGGCAGTGCCGCCCATTCGGTGATGGCGTTGTAGCGCACGGTCTGTGCCTGCTCGTCACTGAGCAGGCTGGCGTCGAACTCATGCCACGGCACATCGTCGGCCATGCTCCAACGAGCTTTCTCCAGCGACTTGAAGAGATCGGGGTAGAGCATCGACATGGCGCCGGTTCAGTCCGTGTACTCGAAGACCTTGACCACCCGCTTGACGCCCGAGGTACCGGCCGCGATCTCGGCGGCGGCGGTAGCCTCCTCCTTGCTCACCAGGCCCATCAGGTAGACCACCGCCGACTCGGTGAAGACCTTGACGTGGTTGGCCGAGAAGCGCTTGTCGGCCTCGGCGATGAAGCGGGTCTTGACGCGTGTGGTGAGGTAGACGTCGTTGCTGCGTTCGCCGAGCGTGCTCGGGCGACCGATGGCGATCTCGTTCTGCACCCGTTTGACGTTCTCGACCTCGGACGCGATCTTCTCGACCTTGGCCTTGGTCGCCTCGTCCGGCACCTCGCCGGTGAGGAGGACCAGACGATTGAAGCTCACAGCGTTGATGTGGACCTTGTCACCGAGTCTCGAGGCGTCCGCCTGAACGCGCAACTCGATGCGTTCGTCCTCGATGTAGATGCCGCTGGTGCGACGGTCATCGGCCATCATCACGCCGGCACCCAGACCTCCCGCCACGATCGGGAAGCAGCCACTCAGGGCCGAGGCGAGAGCAAGCAGAAGGAGGGGGGCAGCAGGAGCGGCGCGACGCATGAACTCTCCAGTAAGTCTAAGTTACATCCCTACATGACCATTGTTACCGTCATATTGTTTCATGCCTCGAAAGCGCTGCGCAGCCATTCGATGCGTGGCTGCCGACCGGTCACCAGAACGACGTCGAAGCGGCACGCCGGCAGTCTGCCCAGGCACATCAGGTAATGACGGGCTGCACCCACGAGTCGCCTGCGCTTGCGTGCGGTGATGCTTGCGGCAGCGCCCCCGAAGGCCTCGGAGCGGCGCTGACGCACCTCGACAAAGACCAGGGTCTCGCCCTCGGCACAGACCAGATCGATCTCGCCGAGTCGGCATTGGTAGTTGCGCGTCAGCAAGCGCAGGCCGGCCGCTTCGAGGTGTGCCGAGGCGAGACGCTCGGCCTCCACGCCGAGGCGATTCATCCGGGCCGCGCCACGGGTCCGGCGTATAGTCGGTTCCGACCGTATCCGCCGCCATGAACCTCGAAGCCAGCCCACCGCTGCCACCAGCCCTCTATGTGGTGGCCACGCCGATCGGCAACCTTGGTGACATCACCCTGCGTGCGCTCGAGGTCCTGCGTGGCGTCGACCGCATCGCCTGTGAGGACACCCGCCATTCGCGGTCGATGCTGCGCCACCACGGCATCGACACGCCACTGTTCGCGGCCCACGCACACAACGAGTCGGCGGCTGCGACGCGCATCGTCGAGGCCGTACGCCAGGGCCAGCGCATCGCCCTGATCAGCGATGCCGGCACACCTGCCATCTCCGACCCGGGTGCTCTGGCCGTGGCCGCGGTGCGCGCCGCGGGACTGCGCGTGGTGCCGGTCCCGGGTCCGAGTGCGCTGGCCTGTGCGCTGTCGGTGGGTGCCTTGCCGCCCGGGCCGGTGACCTTCGCCGGTTTTCTGCCGGCCAGGGCAACTGCGCGACGCAAGGTGCTGTCCGGCCTCTCCAGCCTGCCCACCGCGCTGGTGTTCTACGAGGCGCCGCATCGCGTCGTCGAGTCGGTCGCCGACCTTGCGGCGGTGCTCGGTGGCGAGCGCCAATGCCTGATCGCGCGCGAGCTGACCAAGCGCTTCGAGACCCTGCAGCGCCTCCCGCTGGGCGAGGCAGCGGACTGGCTCAGGGCCGACGCGGACCGCCAGCGTGGTGAGTTCGTGCTGCTGGTAGAGCCGGCGCTGCAGCAGACGGTCGATGTGGCAGCGGCGGATGCGCTGATGCGGGTGCTGCTCGAGGAACTGCCACCCAACCAGGCGGCGCGGCTGGCCGCCAAGGCGACCGGGATGGAGCGGCAGGCCCTCTACCGGCGCGTGCTGGAACGCAAGCCAGAGCCTTGACCCGCTCGCTGGTGGGCGGCATATCATCGGACCATCATCTGCCGGTCCGCGCGGTCGTGCATCGGTCGGATGCCTGACCGACGGATCGCCAGCCGGCGTGCCGCTTGATCCACCCGATCCCTGAAGAAACCACACCCGAAGAACCTGTAGCCGAAGAACCGAGGAGCCACCATGGACATCCGCCGCGTCACGCCCGACCTCGCCGTCAGCCCGCAGATCGCCCCCGAGGAGATCGAGGCGGTCAAGGCCGCTGGCTTTGCCAGCATCATCTGCAACCGCCCGGACGGCGAGTCCCTAGACCAACCGGCCTTTGCCGAGGTCGAGGCTGCGGCGCACGCTGCGGGGCTCACCACCCTGTTCCTGCCGGTCGCCGGGGGCGGCATGAGCCAGGCCCACGTCGAGGCGATGGCCAAGGCCTGGCCCGACCTGCCCAAGCCGGTGCTGGCCTACTGCCGGTCCGGCACCCGCTCCATCACCCTGTGGGCGCTCTCGCAGCTGGGCAGTGTGGACCGCGAGGTACTGGTCGCTGCCGCGCGCAACGCCGGCTACGACCTGTCGCAGGTGGTCTGACTCCGTGTGGACGCCGGCCCACAGGGTGGGTCTGCGCCCGACGCGCAGAGCCCGACCATTGCTTCCGGTTTCTGCGCAGGTGCGGGGTGCCGAGGTCGCTGCATCCATCACGCAGACATGCTTATTCGCCGGAGACCGATAAACATCTGAAGTTTTCTTCGTTCCCCCGCCAGGGGTGCCTGTCTAGAGTGCGGCCGTCAATCCAACACGACGGGGCAACTCCATGGCATTCCATCTTCCCAAGCTCAAGACACTGGCAGCGCTGCTCGGCATCGCCGCTGCGGCACTCGGCACGCCGGCCAGCGCCGAGACCACGCTGCTCAACGTGTCGTACGACCCGACGCGCGAACTCTACGTGGAGTACAACGCCGCCTTTGCCAAGTACTGGAAGGAGAAGACCGGCGAGAGCGTGACCATCAAGCAGTCGCACGGTGGTGCGGCCAGGCAGGCGCGCTCGGTGATCGATGGACTGCAGGCCGACGTCGTCACCCTGGCGCTGTCCTACGACATCGACGAACTGCACTCCAAGGGCAAGCTGATCCCTGTCGACTGGCAGAAGCGCCTGCCCAACAACAGCTCGCCCTACACGTCGACCATCGTGCTGCTGGTGCGCAAGGGCAATCCCAAGAACATCAAGGACTGGGGCGACCTGGCCAAGCCCGGCATCGCGGTGATCACGTCCAATCCCAAGACCTCGGGCGGCGCACGTTACAACTACCTGGCCATCTACGGCTGGGCGCTGGCGCAGCCGGGCGGCAGCGACAAGACCGCATTGGAGCTGCTGACCAAGGTCTACAAGAACGTGCCGGTGATGGATTCCGGCGCGCGCGGTTCGGTCACCACCTTCCTCGAGCGTGGCATCGGCGACGTGCTCATCACCTGGGAGAACGAGGCCCTGCTGGCGACCAAGGAGCTCGGCCCCGACAAGTTCGACATCATCGTGCCGCCGACCAGCATCCTCGCCGAGCCGCCGGTCACGGTGGTGGACAAGGTGGCGAACCGCCGCGGCACGCGCAAGGTCGCCGAGGCCTACCTCAACTACCTGTACTCGGACGTCGGCCAGGAACTCGCCGCGCGCGCCATCCACGCCGAGAGCCCGCGCCACGACGGACCATTCGTCGCGCCCAACTGCGCCACGCTGACATCGAGCCTGCTCGAGTCGGAACTCTTCGGTCATGTGCGTGGCGCTTTCACCGGCGCCATGCGCGACCACCGTGGCGTGTTCGAACGGGCCAAAGGCGGCACGCTGTTCCTCGACGAAGTGGCGGAACTGCCGCTCGATTTACAGGCCAAGCTGCTACGGGTACTCGAGACCGGCGAGTTCACGCCGATCGGCGGCGAGAAGACGCTCATGGCCGATGCACGAATCGTCACCGCCACCCATCGTGCGCTTCGCGAGGAGGCCCGCGGCGGACGTTTTCGCGAGGACTTGCTCTATCGCCTGAGAGTCGTCCCGGTGTTCCTGCCAGCGCTGCGCGAGCGGTCCATCGATATCCCATTGCTGGTCCGTCACCTGTGTGACCGGCCCATCGATACCGATGCGCTGCGCGCGCTTGTGGTGTATGACTGGCCTGGCAACGTGCGCGAACTGCGTAACGCATTGCAGTACGGCACGGTGATGGCTGGCGATGGGCCGATCACGCCCAGGCACTTGCCCCCGGAAGTGGCAGCGGCGCCCACGCTGGCCGGCGGGGCATCAGGCGGCCGGCCCGAAGCAAGAACACTGGCATGGCCCACCACGCGGCGCCGCGAGCGTCTATCGGCCGCGGCGGTCGAGGCGACCATCGGCACGGTGAACGGCGACCTCGCCGAAGCGGCGCGACGACTGGGCGTGAGCCGCTCCACGCTCTGGCGCTGGCGACGCGGCGGCTGAGCCGGATCCGGCAGTAGCACCGTCGACGGCGACAGCTATCAAGTAACTACCGCCACAGGACCCGTTAGCCGTCGAGCCGTGGCAAGAGGGCGGCCACCGCTTGTGGCGCCCCTGCCGCGACATCGCCACTGGCGGCCTCCAGCGCACCGCGCAGCACCCGCCGCAGCGTCTCCGGCTGCGGCTCTAGCGCGCCGTAGAAGCGGATCTGGTCGCCGGAAGCCACCAGCAGCGTCGGGAAGGTCTCGACGTCGAGGTCGCCGACCAACTCGGCCTCGTCCTCGATGTCGATCCAGTGCGCGTTCACGGCATGGCCCGCCGTGCGCAGTTCATCCACCGCAGCATCGAACACCTCTCGGTAGGCATCGCAGGTGCGGCACCAGGCGGCGCAGAGGCAGGCGACGATGAGCGGCTCGGAGGGCATCGGCGCATCCTACCGTCTGCGCGGAGCGGTCCGACGGTCGCGCTACACTCGGCACCATGGCCGACACCCTCACCCTGACCCGCCCCGACGACTGGCACCTGCACCTGCGCGATGGCACCGCTCTGGCCGCCGTGCTGCCCGACACCGCGCGCCAGTTCGCCCGCGCCATCGTCATGCCCAACCTCAAGCCGCCGGTCACCACCACGGCGCTGGCTGGCGCCTACCGCGAGCGCATCCTCGCCGCCCGCCCGGCCGGCAGCGACTTCGAGCCGCTGATGACGCTCTACCTGACCGATGTCACGCCGGCGGCAGAGATCGCCGCCGCCAAGGCCAGCGGGTTCGTCCATGGCGTCAAGCTCTACCCGGCCGGGGCCACCACCAACTCCGACTCCGGCGTGACCGACATCCGCCGTTGCGACGCGACGCTCGCCGAGATGGCACGGCTGGGCATGCCGCTGCTCATCCACGGTGAGGTGACCGACGCCGAGATCGACGTCTTTGACCGTGAGGCGGTGTTCATCGACCGCATCCTGGGCCCACTGCTGGAGCGCCACCCCACCCTGCGCGTGGTTTTCGAGCACATCACCACGCGCGACGCCGCCCGCTTCGTGGCCGAGGCGGGGCCGAACGTGGCCGCGACCATCACCGCGCACCACCTGCTCTACAACCGCAACGCGCTGTTCCAGGGCGGCATCCGTCCCCACAACTACTGCCTTCCGGTGCTCAAGCGCGAGGTGCACCGCGCTGCACTGGTCGAGGCCGCGACATCCGGGGACGCGAAGTTCTTCCTCGGCACCGACAGCGCCCCGCACACCCGTCACAGCAAGGAGTCCGATTGCGGCTGCGCCGGCTGCTACACTGCCCTCACGGCGTTGGAACTGTATGCCGAGACTTTCGAGGCGGCTGGCGCGCTTGACCGGCTGGAGGGCTTCGCCAGCCACTTTGGCCCCGACTTCTACCGCTTGCCGCGCAATACCGGCCGCGTCACCCTGCATCGAGACGCCTACCTGGTACCCGCCGACCTACCTTATGGGCCTGACGGTGACCGCCTGGTGCCATTCCGCGCCGGGGAGACCCTGCGCTGGCGTCTGGGCTGATCCCCGCCGCGTCGGTCGCGGTCGGCTGCCTGAGCTGACGCGGAGAGGCCTGTCGGGACGGGGGCCGCCCCCTGTTAGAATCACGAGGTGAAGTCGGCCAGACAGTCGCTGCGCGGTCCGTCCGCGTGGAGGAAAGTCCGGGCTCCGCAGAGCAGGATGCCGGCTAACGGCCGGACGCCGTGAGGCGATGGACAGGGCAACAGAAAGCAAACCGCCGAAGTGTCCGCAAGGACGCTGGCAAGGGTGAAAGGGTGCGGTAAGAGCGCACCGCGGACGTGGTGACACGGACGGCACGGCAACCCCCATCCGGAGCAAGGCCAAATAGGGACGCCATGGTGTGGCTCGCACCGCGTCCGGGTAGGCTGCTCGAGCCGGCCAGCAATGGCCGGCCCAGACGAATGACTGTCAGCGGCGGGTGACCGCCGTCCACAGAACCCGGCTTATCGGCCGACTTCACACTTTTCAGGTCACACGCTCCCACCGCGCCCCACGGGCGCGCGGGTCGTCTTCGCATCGCCCAAGATCTCGAATCAATCTTAAAACATCTATCTATCTACATGTTTATTATGTTTATTTGAATCCCATGTCTCGGGTAGTCATAAGTCACTGTCCCCAAACAGGAAAAGCCCAGACCGTCTTGACCTGCCGAAACTGACTCCCTTATAGTGGGAAGAAGTGGCGCAAGGTGGGACTTAGTGGGAGTCCTGTCGACGTCGGGGGCGCGATGTTCCGGGGTCTGACCAAACTCAATCTGGACAACAAGGGGCGTCTGGTCATGCCGGCCAGGCACCGTGCTGCCCTGCCCGCCGGGTCGGAGAGCCGCATCGTCGTCACGCTCGACCGCGACAACTGTCTGGTCATGTATCCGCTGCCCGAGTGGGCTCTGGTCGAGGCGCAGTTCACGCGCGTCGGCATGGATCCGAAGGTGGTGATGCTGAAGCGATTGGTCATCGGCCACGCTGAGGAACTCGACATCGACAGCGCCGGCCGCGTGCTGCTGCCGCCGCTCCTGCGCGAGATCGCTGGTCTGGAGAAGACGGTGATGATGGTCGGCCAGGGCAACAAGCTCGAGGTCTGGTCGGAGACGCGCTGGACGCAGACGCGTGACGCCACGCTCGCCATGCCGGTGAGCGAATGGCCGACCGACATGAACTTCGTGCTGTGAGTGCGGAGCATGTCCCGGTCCTCCTCAACGAAGCCCTCGACGCCCTGCGGATCGATCCGTCCGGCAACTACGTCGATGCGACCTTTGGTCGTGGTGGCCACAGCCGCGCCATCCTGCAGCGGCTCGGCCCCGCTGGCCGCCTGCTCGCCCTCGACCGCGATCCCGTCGCGGTGGGCGCAGCGCAGGCCATCGCCGACCCTCGCTTCACCGTCATCCACGCGCCGTTCTCCCGCCTCGGTGCGGTGTTGGACGAGCGTGGCATCCCGCACATCGACGGCCTGCTGCTGGACGTCGGCGTCTCGTCCCCGCAGATCGATGACCCACAGCGGGGTTTCAGCTTTCGCCGGGACGGCCCGCTCGACATGCGCATGGACCCGACATGCGGACCGAGCGCGGCCCAGTGGCTCGAGGAGGTAGATGAAGATGAGTTGGCACACGTCATCCGCACATACGGAGAAGAGCGGTTTGCTCGGCAGGTTGCGCGTGCGATTGTCGCGGCGCGCCAGGCGGGCCCGCTCATCCGCACCCGGCAGCTCGCGCAGGTCGTCGCTGCGGCGGTACGCCAGCGCGAACCCGGCCAGGACCCAGCCACCCGCACCTTTCAGGCCCTACGCATTCACATCAACCGCGAACTCGAGGAACTGGCGGCGGCGCTTGAGCAGGGCCTGCAGCACCTTGCTCCTCGAGGACGACTGGTGGCCATCGCGTTCCACTCGCTGGAAGACCGGCTCGTGAAGCAGTTCATCCGCCGCCACAGCACGCTGCCCACGGAACTCGCGCGGCTGCCGCTGCGCGAGGACCAGCTGCCGCCGCGTCCCCTGGTGGCGGTCGGGCGCGCGGTCAAGCCGACGGCACTGGAGGTCTCCGCGAACCCGCGCGCCCGCAGCGCGGTGATGCGCGTCGCCGAGCGCGTTCCCGGGGTCGCGGCTTGAGTCTGCTCCACCTCTGGCTGCTGCTGGCGCTGTTCGCCAGCGCCATCGCGCTGGTGATGGCGCAGCATCAGGCTCGCAGCCTTTATGTCCGCCTGCACGAGATGCAGGAGCAGACACGCAAGCTCGAGGTCGAGCGCACCGAGTTGCAACTCGAGCAGGGCACCCTGTCCGCCAACAGCCGTGTCGAGTCGGTGGCGCGCGAGCGCTTGGGCATGATCCTGCCGTCGGGCGCCCAGATCCGACCCCTGTCGGCGAGTGATCCCGAGGCTTCCACTGCCGCCGGGGGCGGACAGTGAACACACCGCATCCGGCACTCGCCCTGCGCCTCAAGCCCTGGCGGGCGCACGTCATCCTCGGCCTGTTCGGCCTCTCGGTCCTCGGACTGGTGGTGCGGGCCGGATGGTTGGCCAGCGTGCAGAACGACTTCCTGCAAGCGCAAGCGGATCGTCGCGTGCAGACTGCAGAGTCGCTTCCGGCGCACCGCGGCCGCATCGTCGACCGCCGCGGCAAGGTGCTTGCCGAGAGCGCCCCGGTGGTCTCGGTCACCGCTGACCCGCGCCATGTCGTCCTCAAGCCGGGTCAGCTCGAGTCTCTGGCGGAAGCGCTCGGTGTTCCGCAGCAGCGGCTTCGCGAGCAACTCGAGGGCGGTGGCCAGGGCTTCGTCTACCTGCGTCAGCGGCTCAGCGAGGACCAGGCCGACCGCGTGCGCGCCCTCAAGGTCCCCGGCGTCCGCTTCGAGACCGATTTCCGCCGCCACTATCCAGTCGGGGAGGAGGCCGGCCACCTGGTCGGCTTCACCGGTCGCGAGGGCGGTCGCAGCGATGTCGGCCGCGCCGGCATCGAGCGTGCCTTCGACCGCGAGCTCGGTGGAATCGACGGGCAGCGCGTCGGTCTGCGCAACAGCCGCGGCCAGATCGTCGACGACGCTCGCAGCGTCCTGCCGCCGCAGCATGGCCGCGACCTCGCCCTGGCCATCGACGGCAACCTGCAGTACGTGGCGTTCCGCGAACTGCGCGCCGCCGTGGCGCGGCACAAGGCACGCGGAGGCGGCATCGTCATGCTCGACGTCCGCACCGGCGAGGTCCTGGCAATGGCCAACTACCCCGCCTACGACCCCAACAGCGACGATCGTGCCGACCTCGAGCGCACCCGCAACCGCACAGTCATCGACCTCTACGAGCCCGGTTCGACGATCAAGCCGTTCACCGCCGCGATGGCCCTGGAGGAAGGCATCGTCGAGCCGGGGACCAGCATCGATACCGGCGACGGTACCTACCGCATCGGCAAGCACGTCATCAAGGACACGCACCACAACGCGCGTCTGATGACGGTGACCGAGATCATCCAGCAGTCGAGCAATGTCGGTTCGCTGAAGATGGCTCTACAGGTGTCGCCTGCCCGGCACTGGGAGTACCTGCACCGCTTCGGCTTCGGTGTCGCTCCCGGCACCGGTTTCCCGGGCGAGGCCAGCGGCATGTTGCGTCCCTCGAAGAACTGGAAGCGTGTCGACCAGGTGGTGATGTCGTACGGCAACGGGGTGGCGGTGAGCCTGCTGCAGATGGCGCGCGCCTACCTCGTGTTCGCGCGGGATGGCGACCTCATCCCGGTCCGGCTGACGCGTGATCCGACCACAGCGCAGGGCGAGCGCGTCCTCTCCAGCGAGACCGCCAGACAGGTCCGCAGCATGCTCGAGACCGTGACGCAGGAGGGCGGCACAGCCACCGGAGCGGCGATCCCCGGCTACCGTGTGGCGGGCAAGACCGGTACTGCCCGCAAACTGGTCGAGGGCAACGGCTATGGCAGGCAATACATCGCCTCGTTCATCGGCTTGGCTCCGGCCAGTGCGCCGCGCTTCGTCCTCGCAGTCATGATCGACGAGCCCCGCTCCGGGGGCATCTACGGCGGTCTGGTGGCTGCCCCGGTGTTCGCCAGCGTGATGGGCGAGGCACTTCGCATCCACGGTGTGCCCCGCGATCAGGCGATGCCGGTATGGGCCGACGGCCAGACTCCGCCAGTACCACCGCAGCCGGCTGCGCCGCGGGCCGCGGTGCGGGTGGCCGCGCAGGAGCCGCCGCCATGAGTCTGTCGCGCTCAAGCCAACAGCCCAGCGGACGCCCCGACTTCGATCGGGGCTTCGTCCATGCCATGGGCCTGGTCGGAAGGCGTCTGCGCATCGACAGCCGTCTGGTGCGGCCGGGCGACGTGTTCGCCGCCATACCCGGACACCACCTCGATGGCCGACACTTCATCCGTGACGCCGTCGCCGCGGGCGCTGCCGCGGTGCTCTGGGACCCCGCCGGGATCCCGACTCCCGACATCGGGGTGCCCCATGAGCCGGTGCCTGATCTGGCCTGGCGTCTGGGCTGGATCGCCGCCGAGATCGCCGGGCACCCCGGACGTCCGCTGTGGACGGTCGGCGTGACCGGCACCAACGGCAAGACCACCTGCAGCCACTGGCTGGCGCATGGCTTCAACCGTGCCGGAAGGCGTTGCGGCCGCATCGGCACGCTGGGTCACGGCATCGACCAGCTCGCGCCCCTCGCCAACACCACGCCGGATGGCGCCCTGCTGCAGGACATCCTCGGTGGACTCCGCGCGCAGGGCGCCGAGGCGGTGGCGATGGAGGTCTCCAGCCACGGCCTCGCCCAAGGGCGCGTGCACGGTATCGAGTTCGATGTCGCGGTGTTCACCAACCTGACGCGCGACCACCTCGACTTCCACGGCTCCCTGGAAGCCTACGGCGAGGCCAAGGCGCGCCTGTTCCACTGGGACGGGCTGCAGTACGCGGTGGTGGTGACCAACCAGACCTTTGGCGCCCATCTGGCCGACAGCATCGACCGCAGTCGAACCACGGTGATCAGCGTCGGGTCGCGGGCCGAGGTGCGCGCCGAAGCTGTGCGCGCCACGGTGGATGGGCTCGCGTTCCGCTTCGTCTCGCCATGGGGCTGCGCCGAGGTGCATGCCCCGGTGGTCGGCCTTTTCAATGTCGACAATGTCTGCTGCGTACTGGCGGGCCTGTTGGCCTCCGGTGTGCCGTTGGAGGCCGCGGTGGCTGCGGCGGCCGAGTTCCGTCCGGTCGATGGACGCATGCAGGTCCTGCGTCACGCTGCCGGGCCGACCGTGGTGGTCGATTACGCGCACACGCCGGATGCCCTGGAGCAGGCACTCGCCAGCCTGCGGCAGAGCCTTGGCGAGCGTGGACGTCTGCACTGCGTGTTCGGCTGCGGCGGCGACCGTGACCAGGGCAAGCGACCGCTCATGGGTGCGGTGGCCGCGCGCCTCGCCGACCGTGTGGTGCTGACCTCCGACAACCCGCGCTCCGAGGATCCGCTCACCATCCTCGAGGCGATCCGCGCCGGCGCGACTGGCGCCACCGAACTCAGCATCGAACCCGACCGTGGCCGCGCCATCGCGCTGGCAGTGGCGGTGGCGCGCCCCGGCGACATCGTCCTGCTGGCTGGCAAGGGTCACGAGACGACGCAGGAGATCGGTGGGCGCAGATACCCCTTCAGCGATGTCGTGCATGCCCGCGCTGCGCTCGACGCCTGGCAGCGGAGTGCCGCATGAGTCCGGCGAGGTTCCGATTGGCCACACTGGCCGCCGACTGCGGCGGTCGCCTGTCCGGTGCCGACACGGACATCGCCCGCATCCATACCGATACCCGCAGCCTGCAACCGGGCGACCTCTTCGTCGCCCTGCGCGGTGAGCGTTTCGATGGCAACCGCTTTGCCGCCCAGGCCCTGGCAGAGGGTGCTGCAGCTGCGCTGGTGGAACGCGAGGATGCCCTGCCAGCAGGCGCCAGCGGTATCCTCGTCGCCGACGCGCGGCGTGCGCTCGGCGCCCTCGCGCGCGCCCACCGTCGGCGCATCTCGCCCGTCTTGCTCGCGGTCACCGGCAGCAACGGCAAGACCACGGTGAAGGAGATGCTGGCCACCATCCTGAGGCGGGTCTACGGCGAGGCGCTGGTGCTGGCGACCGAGGGCAACCTCAACAACGACATCGGTCTGCCACTCACCTTGCTGCGCCTTGAATCGCGGCATCGCTTCGCCGTCTGCGAGATGGGCATGAACCACGCCGGCGAGATCGCCCACCTCTGCGCGATCGCCGGACCCGACATCGTGGTCGTCAACAATGCCGGCACCGCACATCTGGAGAACCTCGGCTCGCTGGAGGCGATCGCTCGCGCCAAGGGTGAGATCGTCGAGGGCTTGGCCGTCGACGGCATCGCCATCCTGCCGCAGACCGACCGCTGGCTGGATCTGTGGCAGGGCATCGCGGGAGGCCGAAGGATGCTGCGCTTCGGTCTCGACCCGGCCGCCGAGGTCTCCGCGGAGTGGCAGTTCGACGGGCGCCTCACGCTGAGTCACGCCGGCGACTCTGCCTCCTGCCGCCTCGCCCTCCCGGGCCGTCACAATGCGCACAACGCCTGTGCCGCGGCGGCTGCAGCGATCGCTGCCGGCGTCGCCCTGCGCGATGCGGTCGCTGCGCTGGAGGGTTTCGGTGGCACCGAGGGCCGTCTGCAGACCCGGCCCGGGGCTGACGGCGTCACCCTGATCGACGACACCTACAACGCCAATCCCGACTCGGTGCGGGCTGCCATCGCCGTGCTTGCGGGGTGCCCGCGGCCACGCATCCTGGTGCTCGGTGACATGGGCGAGCTCGGCCCCGATGGCCCCGCGTTGCACCGCGAGATCGGTGTGGCGGCACGTACCGCCGGCCTCGAGTGTCTGCTCGCGACCGGCGATCTGTCGCGCCATGCGGTAGCGGGCTTCGGCGATGGCGGTCAGCACTTCGGCAGCCACGCCGGACTCATCGAGGCGCTGCGCGCGCGGACCCCTCCGTCTGCCACGGTGCTGGTCAAGGGCTCGCGCTTCATGCACATGGAGCAGGTGGTCGAGGCACTGGCCGAGGCGGCTGCTGCGCCGGCCGCTGCCAAGCCCGGCCGCGGCGGTGTGGCGTCCCGGCGCATCGCGTGCAAGGAGGCGGCATGCTGCTGATCCTCACCCAGTGGCTGGCCGAGGACATCGGTGCATTCCGGGTCTTCGGCTACCTCACACTGCGCGCCGTGCTGGCCTGCATGACTGCGCTGCTGATCTGCTTCTGGGCCGGCCCGGCGGTGATCCGCAGGCTCGCAGCGATGAAGTTCGGTCAGGCCGTGCGCGACGACGGCCCGCAGACGCACCTGGTCAAACAGGGCACCCCGACGATGGGCGGCGCCCTCATCCTCATCGCCATCGCTGGTGCGACCCTGTTGTGGGGCGACCTCTCCAACCGTTTCGTCTGGCTGGTTCTGCTGGTGACCCTGGCTTTCGGGCTGGTCGGCTGGGTCGACGACTACCGCAAGGTGGTCCGCCGCGACCCCAAGGGCTTGGCCAGCCGTTGGAAGTACTTCTGGCAGAGCGTCATCGGTCTCGCGGCGGCGGCCTTCCTCGCCTTCTCCAGCACGCTGCCGGCGCAGACCGATTTCATCGTGCCCTTCTTCAAGACGGTCGCCTTTCCGCTCGGTTCGGTCGGCTTCCTCATCCTCACCTACTTCGTCATCGTCGGCACCAGCAATGCGGTCAACCTCACCGATGGCCTCGACGGGCTGGCCATCATGCCGACGGTGATGGTCGGCAGTGCACTGGGCGTGTTCGCCTACGTCATGGGCAACGCCGTCTTCAGCAAGTATCTCGGCTTCCCCTTCATCCCCGGCGCCGGGGAACTGCTCGTGCTGTGCGCGGCGATGGCCGGTGCCGGTCTCGGCTTCCTCTGGTTCAACGCCTATCCGGCCGAGGTCTTCATGGGTGACGTCGGTGCTCTGGCGCTGGGCGCCATGCTCGGCACCATCGCCGTCATCGTCCGCCAGGAGATCGTGCTCTTCATCATGGGCGGCGTGTTCGTCGTCGAGACCCTCTCGGTGATGATCCAGGTCGCGTCCTTCAAGCTGACCGGCAAGCGCGTCTTCCGCATGGCGCCACTGCACCACCATTTCGAGCTCAAGGGCTGGAAGGAGACGCAGGTGGTGGTGCGCTTCTGGATCATCACCATGATGCTGGTGCTGGTCGGCCTCTCCACGCTCAAGTTGAGGTAGACATGGCCCTGCGCGAACAGAACGTCCTTGTCCTTGGCCTCGGCGACACCGGCCTCTCGATGGTGCGCTGGCTGCGCGGTGCGGGTGCCACGGTGCGGGTGGCCGACAGCCGGCAGGACCCACCCCATCTCAAGACCCTGCAGGCCGAGTTCCCGGACATCCGCTCCGACTGCGGGCCGTTCCACGAGACCAGCTTCCAGGGCATCGATCTCATGGCGCTGAGTCCCGGGGTGCCCTTGGCCGAGCCCCTGGTACAGGATGCGGTGCGCCGCGGCATCCCGGTCACCGGCGATGTGGAACTGTTCGGGCGTGCGCTCAACAAGTACTTCCCGCGCGTGCGACTGATCGCCATCACCGGTTCCAACGGCAAGAGCACGGTGACCAGCATGGTCGGCGAGATGTGTGCCAAGGCCGGCTTCCACACGGTGGTCTGCGGCAACATCGGCTTGCCGGTGCTCGATGCCCTGGGTGAGGTCCTGGCCGGCGGCGGTACGCCCGACGTCTTCGTCCTCGAACTGTCGAGTTTTCAGCTCGAGACCACCCGGCACCTCTATCCCGATGCGGCGACCGTCCTCAACATCTCCGAGGACCACATGGACCGCTACCCGAGTCTGGAGGCCTACGCCGGGGTCAAGGCCCGGATCTTCAGCGGCGAGGGCGTGCAAGTGGTCAATCGGGACGACCCCTTGGTCGATCGGATGGCGATGCCGGGTCGGCGGGTCTGGACCTTCACCCGCAAGGCACCGGTCTCGCCGAGCGACTTCGGTCTCGCCGAGGTCGATGGCGAGACGGTGCTGGCGCAGGGCAGTCGCGTCCTGATGCGTGCCGCCGAGTTGCGTGTCACCGGCCTGCACAACGCCACCAATGCCCTGGCCGCCTTTGCCCTGTGTCGTGCCCTCGACATGCCGGAGGGGCCCCTGCTGAGCGCCCTGCGCGAGTTCCGCGGTCTGGCTCACCGCGTCGAGCGCGTCGCCGAAGTGGCCGGGGTGACCTTCTACGATGATTCCAAGGGCACCAATGTCGGCGCCACGGTCGCTGCACTCGAGGGCTTCGACCGGCCAGTGGTTCTGATCGCGGGTGGAGACGGCAAAGGTCAGGACTTCGCTCCCCTGGTCGGGCCGGTGCGAGCGCATGCAAAGACCGTGGTGCTGATCGGCCATGATGCACCGGCCATCGAGGCCGCACTGCGTGGTTGTGGCGTGCCCCTGCGACGGGCCGACAGCCTGCCCGATGCGGTGCGCCAGAGTGCAGAGGCTGCCAGCCCCGGCGATGCCGTGCTGCTTTCGCCGGCGTGCGCCAGCCTCGACATGTTCCGCAACTACGCCCACCGTGCCGAGGTCTTCATCGACGCGGTCCGGCGCCTCCCGGGGGTGCACTCGTGAGCTACGCGACAGCCGTTGTCAACGGCCGCAGGTTGCTGCCGATGTACGACCCCGCGCTGCTCTTCGTCATCGCCCTGATCGCGGCGATGGGCATCGTCATGGTGTTCTCGGCGACCATCTCGACCGCCGAGGTCAGCCGCCTGACGGGCTTCGATGCGCTGTACTTCCTGAAGCGCCAACTCGTCTACCTGGCTGGCGGGGTGCTTGCGGGCATGCTGGTGTTCCAGGTCGAGATGCGCCTGTGGCAGAAGGCCGCCCCCTGGATCTTCCTGGTCGCCCTTCTGCTGCTGATCCTGGTGCTGATCCCCGGTATCGGACTGCGGGTCAATGGCGCCCGACGCTGGATCCCTCTGGGACTCATCAGCCTGCAGCCGGCGGAGTTGATGAAGCTCGCAGTGGTGCTGTACGCGGCCGACTACACGGTACGCAAGGCGGCTTTCATGCACAGCTGGACCAAGGGCCTGATCCCTCTGGTCGGCGTCATCCTGCTCGCCGGCGGGCTGGTCATCGTGCAGCCGGATGCCGGCTCGTTCGCCGTGATGTGCGCCATCACCGCCGGCGTGCTGTGGCTCGGCGGCATGCGCGTGCGCATCTTCCTCGCCCTCGTGGTCCTGCTGGGCGGGGCCTTCTTCGCCCTCATCGTCACCGAGCCGTTCCGCATGAAGCGCATCGCCGCCTTCATGGATCCGTGGGGCATGCCGATGGCGGAGGGCTATCAGCTGACACACTCGCTGATGGCCTTCGGTCGCGGCGAGTGGTGGGGCGTGGGCCTCGGTGCCGGGATGGAGAAGCAGGGCTATCTGCCGGAGGCCCACAACGACTTCCTGATGGCGGTGATCGCCGAGGAGACCGGCTTTCTCGGTGTGCTGGTGGTGCTTCTGGTGTTCGCCTGGCTGATCTGGCGTGCCTTCCTCATCGGCCGTCAGGCGATCGCGCTCGACCGCACCTATTCGGCCCTGGTGGCGCAGGGCATCGGTGTCTGGCTCGGCACCCAGGCCCTGATCCACGCCGGGGTCAGCATGGGTGCCCTTCCGACCAAGGGCCTGACCTTGCCGCTGATGAGTTTCGGTGGCAGTGCGTTGATCGCCGTCTGTCTGGCGCTGGCCATCCTGCTGCGCGTCGACTTCGAGAACCGGCTGATGATGCGCGGGAAGCCGATCTGATGGGCGCGACCCCGTTCATGGTGATGGCGGGTGGCACCGGTGGGCACGTGTTCCCAGCGCTCGCCGTGGCCAATGTCCTGCGCGAGCAGGGCCACGAGGTGGTCTGGCTGGGCACCCGCGGTGGCATGGAACAGCGACTGGTGGCCGAGGCGGGGTATCCGGGCGTCTGGGTGACGCTGGGCGGTCTGCGCGGCAAGAACCTGCTGAGCACCCTCCTGTTCCCCCTGAAACTGGTCCTCGCCTGTCTGCAGGCCTCGATCGGCATCTTGCGACACCGACCGCGACTGATGCTCGGCTTCGGCGGCTACGCTGCCTTCCCCGGTGCTCTGGTCGGAAAGCTGTTGGGCCGCCCGCTCGTCATCCACGAGCAGAATGCCGTGGCCGGACTCACCAACCGTGTCCTCGGGATGTTCGCCGACCGGGTGCTGTGTGGCTTCCCGGGTGCTTTCGAGGCGCCCAGCGCCTCGCCGCTGGCGCAGAGCTGCCGCGCGCCCTCCCGCAGCGAATGGGTCGGCAACCCGGTGCGCGCCTCCATCCTCAGCCTGGGCGACCCGGCCGAGCGCTTCGAGGAGCGGCGCGGCGGCCGGCTGCGCATCCTGGTGGTGGGCGGTAGCCTTGGCGCACAGGCCATCAACCGGGTGGTGCCTGCGGCGCTGGCGTGCCTGCCCGCCGCGGACCGGCCCTTCGTCTTCCATCAGGCCGGCGAGAGGCACATCGATGCCCTGCGCGAGGCCTACGAGCAGGCCGGTGTGGTCGCGTCCTGTGTGCCCTTCATCCGGGACATGGCGACGCAGTACGCCATGGCGGACCTCGTCATCTGCCGTGCCGGCGCACTGACCGTGGCGGAACTCGCTGCGGTGGGCGTCGGCGCCCTGCTGATCCCCTTCCCCTTCGCGGTCGACGATCATCAGACGGCGAACGCCCGCTGGTTGGTCGATGCCGGTGCAGCGCGGCTGCTGCCCGAGCGCGAACTCACGCCGCAGGGTCTGGCGATGCTGTTGCAGTCGCTGACGCGCGAGGAACTGGCGCGCATGGCGGTGGCTGCACAGGCCGTCGCCCGACCGCAAGCGACCCTCCGTGTCGCCCGCATCGCACTCGAGACCGCGGGGTTGGCGGCATGAGACACCGTATCGCGCATGTGCACTTCGTCGGCATCGGCGGCACCGGCATGTGCGGCATCGCCGAGGTATTGCTCAACCTCGGTTACCAGGTGAGTGGTTCCGACATCGCCAACGGCGGCGCGACCCGCCGACTGGCGCAGCTCGGCGCGCGCATCTCGATCGGTCACGCCGCCACCCACGTCGCAGGTGCCGATGCTGTGGTCATCTCCACCGCCGTGACCGCAGACAACCCGGAGGTGGTCGCCGCCCACGCTGCGCGCATCCCGGTGGTGCCGCGGGCACTGATGCTCGCCGAGCTGATGCGCTTGCGGCAGGGCATCGCGGTCGCCGGCACGCATGGCAAGACCACCACCACCAGTCTCATCGCCTCGGTCCTGGCCGCCGGTGGCCTCGATCCCACCTTCGTCATCGGGGGTCGCCTGAATGCCGCCAATGCCAACGCCAAGCTCGGACAGGGTGACTTCATCGTCGCCGAGGCCGACGAGTCCGATGCCAGTTTCCTGCACCTGACTCCGGTCATCAGCGTGGTCACCAACATCGACCAGGACCACATGGAGACCTATGGCCACGACTTCGGCCGTCTCAAGCAGACCTTTGTCGACTTCCTGCAGCGCTTGCCGTTCTACGGCGTAGCCGTGGCCTGCATCGATGACCCGGTGGTGGCCGAGATCCTGCCCCAGCTCGGCAAGACGGTGGTGCCATACGGCTTTGGCGAGGCGGCAGCGATCCGTGCCATCGACATCCGGCACGACCACGGACGCATGCACTTCACCGTCACCCGGCGCAACGGCACGCCGCTGTCGAGCCTTGGCATCACCCTCAATCTGCCCGGCGAGCACAACGTGCGCAACGCCCTCGCCGCCATCGCGGTGGGCACCGAGCTCGACGTCGCCGACGCCGACATCGTGCGTGCACTGGCAGACTTCCAGGGGGTCGGCCGGCGCTTCGCGCGCCACGGCGAGGTCGCGCTTCCCGCCGGCGGCGCCTTCACCCTGATCGATGACTACGGCCACCACCCGGTGGAGATGGCGGCGACTTTGGCGGCGGCGCGTGGCGCGTTCCCCGGCCGGCGCATCGTGCTGGCTTTCCAGCCGCATCGCTACACGCGTACGCGCGACCTGTTCGAGGACTTCGTGCGCGTGCTCGGCGAGGCGGATGCAGTGCTGCTGACCGAGGTCTACGCTGCCGGCGAGGCGCCGCTGGTCGCTGCCGATGGCCGTGCCCTGGCGCGCGCACTGCGCGTCCAGGGACGCGTCGAGCCGATCTTCGTCGAGGACGTGACGGGCCTGCCGCAGGCGGTCCTGCAGCATCTGCAGGACGGCGACGTGCTGATCACCATGGGCGCTGGTTCCATCGGTCAGACCCCGGTGCAACTCGCCGAGGGGGTCGCGGCGTGAGCGCGAACGGATCGCCCCAGCGCTTCGGCAAGGTGGCCGTGATGTTCGGTGGACGTTCGGCAGAGCGCGAGATCTCCCTGCTCAGCGGCAGCGCCGTACTGGCCGCTCTGCAGTCGCAGGGTATCGATGCCCATCGCTTCGACCCTGCAGAGCAGCCGCTCGTGGCGCTGCTGGAGGCGCGGTTCGAGCGTGTCTTCATCGCCCTGCACGGCCGCTTCGGCGAGGACGGCACACTGCAGGGGGCGCTCGAGGCGTTCGGCATCCCCTACACCGGGTCGGGCGTGCTCGGCTCGGCGCTGGCGATGGACAAGTGGCGCACCAAACTCGTCTGGCAGCGATCCGGCATCCCGGTCGCGGAAGGCATGGAGCTGACCGCCGACACCGACGTCCATGAGGTCCTGCAGCGGCTGGGCCCGGACCTCATGGTCAAGGCCGTGCACGAGGGCTCCTCGATCGGCATCACCAGGATCATGGGCGGCACCCCGGCGGCGGTACGCGCAGCCTGGGACGAAGCGCTCCGCCACGACCCGATGGTGCTTGCCGAGCGCTTCGTGTCGGGCGCCGAGTACACCTGCGCCGTGCTCGGCGACCGCGCCTTGCCGATGGTTCGCATCGTGCCGCCGCAAGGCAACTATGACTACCAGAACAAGTACTTCAGTGACGAGACGCAGTACTTCTGTCCGGCCGGTCTCGACCCGGCGCTCGAGACTCACATCCAGACCCTGACGCTGCGCGCCTTCCGCGCCCTCGACTGCCGCGGTTGGGGGCGTGCCGACCTCATCCTCACCCCGGCCGGTGAGCCGGTCTTTCTCGAGATGAACACCAGCCCTGGCATGACCGGGCACTCGTTGGTGCCGATGGCGGCCAAGGCCGCGGGCATCTCCTTCGAGCGACTGGTGGTCGAGATCCTGGAGCGTGCCCATGTCGGATGACCGCTTGTGGGACAGCCCCCGACGCCTCGATCGCCTCAGCCTGACACTTCTCGTGATGGGTCTGGCACTGCTCTCCTGCGGTTCGCTCTACTGGTTGCTGCACCGTCCCAGTTTCGGCATCGACCAGGTGCGCATCGTGGAGCCCCCGACCCACGTCACCCCGCGTCAGCTGGAGGATGTGGTGAGGCGTGAACTGCGGGGCAACTTCTTCACCATGGATCTGCAGGCGGCACGACAGGCATTCGCTCGCCTGCCGTGGGTGCGAGAGGCGGGTGTCGCGCGACGCTGGCCCGGCGTCCTCGAGGTGCGGATCGTCGAACACGAAGCGGTGGCGGTGTGGCAGACCGGTGGCCTGGTCGACCGTCAGGGCGACGTCTTCGAGGCCGCGACGGAGGCCGACCTGCCGTTGTTGGGTGGGCCACCAGGTACCAGCCGTCTGTTGGTGCAACGCTATGTCGAGATCCACCGCACGCTGTCGCAGATCGGTTTGAGACCCCGCGCCGTCGAGCTCTCGCCGCGCCACGCGTGGACCATAGAGCTGGCCGACGGTCCGCGCATCGACCTCGGTCGCGCAGCCGACCTGGCGCCGCTGCAACGTTTCGTCGCCATCTACCCGCAGCACATCGAAGCCCTGATGCCGCGCATCGGCCGCATCGACCTGCGCTACCGCAACGGTCTTGCCCTTGGCAGCAGGGACGGAACGCCCCTGCTGCCTTCCGCCAGACCCTCTGCCGCACCGCCCCGCAGGACCTGAGACCAGCCCCGAGCCATCCGTGATGAAGCCCGTCATCAGCACCTCGCCCACCATCGTAGGACTCGACATCGGCACCTCGAAGGTGGTCGCGGTCGTGGCCGCTATCCGCGACGACGGACAGTTCGAGATGATCGGCTTCGGCAGTGCCCCGTCCACCGGTCTGCGCCGCGGCGTGGTGGTCAACATCGAGGCCACCGTCAACGCCATCCAGGCTGCTGTCGAGGAGGCCCAGGTGATGGCCGGTTGCAAGATCAGCCGGGTCTGGGCCGGTATCGCCGGCAGCCACATCCGCAGCTTCAACTCGCACGGCATGGTCGCGATCCGCGACCGCGAGGTCAGCCAGTACGACATGGACAGCGTGCTGCGGACCGCGCAGGCGGTGAACATACCGGCCGACCAGCGGGTCCTGCACACCCTGATCCAGGAATTCATCATCGATGACCAGGGCGAGGTGCGCGAGCCCAAGGGCATGAGCGGCGTCCGCCTCGAACTCAAGGTGCACATGGTCACCGGTGCGGTGAGCGCAGCCGAGAACATCGTCAAGTGCGTGAGGCGCTGCGGTCTGGAGGTCGAGGAACTGGTGTTGCAGCCGATCGCTTCGGCGATCTCGGTGCTGCACCCGGACGAGCGCGACCTGGGGGTGGTGATGGTGGACATCGGCGGCGGCACCACCGACGTCGCCGTCTACGCCGGCGGTGCCATACGCCACACGGCGGTGCTGCCGATCGCCGGCGACCAGATCACCAACGACATCGCCATGGCCCTGCGCACACCGACCAAGGATGCCGAGGACCTCAAGCGGCAGCACGGCTATGCCTTGCGCCAGTTGGCTGACAGTTCCTTTGGCATCGAGGTGCCAGGTGTCGGCGACCGTCAGCCGCGACAGTCCTCGCGGCAGACCTTGGCCGAGGTCATCGAGCCCAGGGTCGAGGAGCTGTTCGCGTTGGTGCAGGCGGAGCTCAACCGTGCCGGATTCGCCCGGGGTCTTTCCTCCGGGGTGGTGCTCACCGGCGGCAGCGCGGCCATGCCCGGCATGGCCGAGTTGGGCGAGGAGGTGTTCCACATGCCGGTACGCATTGGCCAGCCCAACTACAGCGGGCCCTTGGCCGAGTTCGTCCGACATCCGCGCTATGCCACATCCATCGGTCTGGTGCAGGCGGGATTCGAGGATCACCAGAAACGCCAGATCGAACGCATCAAGGAGGGGCCATTCAAGGCTGCATGGCGCAACGCAAGGACATGGGTGCAGGGCAATTTCTAGGTAAAGGGGGGTTCGATATGAAGTTCGAAGTCATGGAGGCACCGAAACAGGGTGCCGTGATCAAAGTCATCGGTGTCGGCGGTTGTGGCGGCAACGCCGTCGACCACATGATCGACCGCGGTGTGCAAGGGGTCGAGTTCATCTGCGCCAATACCGACCAGAAGGCTCTGGTGCGGACCCAGGCGGCGATCCAGATCGCCCTGGGCCAGCAGCTTACAAAGGGACTTGGCGCCGGTGCGCGTCCGGAGATCGGCCGCAGTGCGGCGCTGGAGGATCGCGAGCGCATCGTCGAGGCGGTCGCGGGCGCCGACATGCTGTTCATCACCGCCGGCATGGGTGGCGGTACCGGCACCGGCGCAGCACCGGTGGTTGCCCAGGTCGCGCGCGAACTCGGCATCCTCACCGTGGCGGTGGTGACCAAGCCCTTCGGCTTCGAGCTCAAGCGCATGGACGCGGCAGTCAGCGGCATCGCCGAACTGTCGCAGCATGTCGATTCGGTGATCGTCATCCCCAACGAGAAGCTGATGCAGGAACTCGGTGGCGACGTCTCGCTGGTGGATGCCTTCGCTGCCGCCAATGACGTGTTGCATGGTGCGGTCGCCGGCATCGCCGAGGTCATCAACTGCCCGGGATTGATCGGTGTCGATTTCGCCGACGTCAAGACGGTGATGGGCGAGATGGGCATGGCGATGATGGGCTCGGCCTCGGCCAGCGGCATCGACCGTGCGCGCATCGCCGCCGAGTCCGCGGTCGCCAGCCCCTTGCTCGAGGATGTCGAACTGCGGGGCGCGCGAGGCGTGCTGGTCAACATCACGGCCGACCACAGCCTCAAGCTGTCCGACATCAACCAGATCATGGAGACCATCCGCGCCTACACCGCCGAGGACGCCACCGTCATCTTTGGTACCGCCATCGACGAGACCATGGGCGATGCGCTGCGCGTGACGGTGGTCGCCACCGGTCTTGGCAAGCCGCAGGCGGGACGCGCCGGCAGGCCGGCGCTCGAGGTCATCGACACCGGGTTCATCAATGCCCGTACCGGCACCGACGATGCGACCGGATTCATGCCGGCGGAATCCGGCGAGGCGAGCCCCGACGTCTGGGTCAGCGGCCGCGCCGCGCGCGGTGCCTCGCGTCCGGCGCTCAGCGGACAGGCCCTCGAGCAGTACGATATCCCGGCCTTCCTGCGCAAGCAGGCCGATTGATGGCGCCAGTGGGCGGCGGCAGGGCAGGGCTCATCGTGCTGCGCCGCAGCAGGTGCGTGCATCGACACTTTGCGCTGCGGTTACAATCGCCGCCACCGCAACGCTGACCGCCCTTTCTGCGCCATGCTCTTCCAGCGAACGCTTGCCCAAGCCATCCGAGCCACCGGCGTCGGCCTGCATTCCGGCAACAAGGTCGAGTTGACCTTGCGTCCGGCACCGGTCGACCATGGCATCGTGTTCCGCCGCATCGACCTCGACCCCCCGGTCAGCATCGCGGCGGACGCACGTCTGGTCCACGACACGCGCATGTGCACTGCGCTCGAGCGAGGCGGCGCACGTGTGGGTACGGTCGAGCACCTGCTCAGTGCCATCGCCGGACTCGGCATCGACAACCTCCTGATCGACCTCACTGCCGCCGAGGTGCCGATCATGGATGGCAGTTCCGCGCCCTTCGTCTTTCTGCTGCAGTCGGCCGGTCTGCTGGAGCAGGATGCGCGCAAGCGCTACATCCGCGTACGCAAGACCCTCGAGTTGCGGGAGGGCGACAAGCACGTGCGCCTCGAGCCCTACGACGGCTTCCGCATCACGCTGTCGATCGACTTTGCGCATCCGGCCACACGCGGCAGCGCCGGTCAGGTCACGGTCGATTTTGCCGAGCAGTCCTACGTGCGGGATGTGAGTCGCGCCCGCATCTTCGGCTTCATGCATGAGGTCGAGGCCTTGCGTGCCAACGGGCTTGCCCTCGGAGGGAGCCTAGAGAACGCCATCGTCATGGACGAGTTCCGTGTGCTCAATCGGGACGGTCTGCGCTCACCCAATGAACTCGTCACCCACAAGGTACTGGACGCCATCGGTGACCTCTATCTGGCGGGACATCCGATCATCGGCGCGTTTACCGGCCACAAGTCGGGGCATGCGCTGAACAACGCCCTGGTGCGCGCCCTGCTGGACGATCCACAGAGCCACGAGGTGGTGAGCTTCGGCCGTGGTGACGATCTGCCCAGAGCCTTCGCACCGCTGCCGGCGGGAGAAGAGCTGGTACTCGCCGCCTGAGGCGGCGTCAGGGCGCATTCCCTGTTGCAGCCGCGGGTCAGGCCTTGGCCGAGCCCGCAAGGCGCCGCATCGCAGTCCTCAGCGGTCCGTCCGGCAAGCGCTCCGCCACCGTCAGCAGCGACCGTCTGGCGGCGTTTGGCAGCGTCCGTGCCGGGAGCGGCAGCGTCTCGAGCCGGCTCATGCGAGGTGAACCGACCTTGACCTTGATCGAGCCAGCCACCAATCCTCGCCCCTGCAGTCCGCGCCGCAGACGTGTCTGGATCTGCCGCACGCGGGTGGCCACGGCGGGTGAGTCGGCGCGCAGCCAGACCGTATCGCCGTCGATGCGCATGAAGTGGGTGGCGGTCAGCAGTTCCAGCGGCAGCAGTTCATCCAGGGCCGCCCGGTAGGCAGGGACCGATGCGGCCTGACGCAGCGCCTCCGGCACCGGTTCGGCGCTCAGGAACCGCGCAGCAAGCAGCGGTCTCGAATGACGTGTCATCGGCGCATGGTACTCCGCGGTCTGCGGCCCGATCCGGACCGGGTCCTGTGCTCCACCTGCGGTCCATCCGCGAACCACCGAGGAACTGACCATGCATCAACCGAACCCCGCCATCGAACGCCTGAGGAGCGCACTCGAGGACTTCGAGGCGGAGCGCATGGACGTCGACCGCTTCTGTCTGGAGTGGCGGCGCATCCTGCTCGAACTCGGCACCACCCTCCCGGCTGCTGCCGTGGAGACGGCCGAGTCCCTGCTGATGCGGACCGAGAGCGCAAGATGGTTCAGCGGGGAGGCCTGCGGATTCTCTGCGAAGGACCTTGCACTCGCGCTGCGGCGCTGGCTGTCTGCCGTCGAGACCTCGGTTTCGCACTGAGTGGAAGGGCGGATCAGGCCCAATCTGGTGCACGCCGACTCAGGAGATGATGCGACTCGCCTCTTTGTGGTGCAAATGGGGCCCAAGGGGCGAATGCGGCGACTGGCATGACTCTTGCGGGGGAGGGACCCATGCCCGGGAGCCGCCGAAAGCCGCAGTTCGATGAGATGCGCGACGCCAAGGGTCGCGTGCGTCCCCACTATGAGGAGTACAGCGCCTGGCTGGGGGAGATCGAACTCAAGCGCATCGAGCAGCGGCAGCAGGAGGCCGACCTCCTGTTCCGCCGCGTCGGCATCACCTTCAACGTCTACGGTGACACCTCCGGTACCGAGCGTCTGATCCCCTTCGACCTCGTGCCACGCATCATCCCGGCCGCCGAGTGGGCGATGCTCGAGCGCGGCCTGCGTCAGCGCGTCGCTGCCCTGAACGCGTTCCTTCACGACATCTACCATGGCGGCGAGATCCTGGCCGCGGGCAAGGTGCCAGCGCAGAAGGTCCTGCAGCATCCGCAGTACCGACAGCTGATGAAGGGTCTGGCGGTGCCGGGCGGGATCTACTCGCACATCGCCGGCATCGACCTGGTGCGCACTGGTGAGGGCGAGTACTGCGTGCTCGAGGACAATCTGCGAACACCGTCCGGCGTGTCGTACATGCTCGAGAACCGCAAGGTCATGACGCAGTTGTTCCCGGACCTGTTCGATCGCCATACCGTCGCCCCGGTCGCCCACTACCCGGAACTGCTGCTGTCGAGCCTGCGTGCAGTGGCACCCGGCGGTGTGCGCAATCCGACCGTTGTCCTGCTCACCCCGGGGCGCTTCAACAGTGCCTACTTCGAGCACACCTTCCTCGCCCAGCAGATGGGCATCGAGTTGGTCGAGGGCACCGACCTCTACGTGCAGGACGATCGCGTCTGGTGCCTGACCACGCGGGGCCCACAGCGCGTCGATGTCATCTATCGCCGCATCGACGACGACTTCCTCGACCCGGAGGCGTTCCGGGCCGACTCGGTGCTGGGGGTTCCGGGCCTGATGCGGGCCTACCGCGCCGGCAGGGTGACCATCGCCAACTCGGTGGGAACCGGTGTCGCCGACGACAAGTCGGTGTATCCCTACGTACCCGAGATGATCCGTTTCTACCTCGGTGAGGAGCCGATCCTGGCCAACGTCCCGACCTGGCTGCTGGAGAAGCCGGACGATCTGGCCTACGTGCTCGACCATCTGCCGGAGCTGGTGGTCAAGGAGGCCCAGGGTTCGGGCGGCTACGGCATGCTCATCGGCCCGGCGGCGACGAAGAAGGAGATCGCCGACTACCGCGAGCGCATCCTCGCCGCGCCGCAGGACTTCATCGCGCAGCCGACGCTCTCGCTGAGTACCTGTCCGACCTTCGTCGACAGTGGCATCGCGCCGCGGCACATCGACCTGCGGCCGTTCGTGCTCTCGGGCTCCGAGGTCCGCATCGTGCCTGGTGGTCTGACCCGGGTCGCCCTCAAGGAGGGCTCCCTGGTGGTCAATTCCAGCCAGGGCGGGGGTACCAAGGACACCTGGGTCCTGGAACGCTAGAAAGGTCTGCCATGCTCTCGCGCACCGCTTCCCACCTGTACTGGATGGCCCGCTACATCGAGCGCGCCGAGAACACGGCGCGCATGCTCGACGTCGCCAACCAGAGCGCGTTCCTGCCGACGGCGCGCCTTACCGAGGAGCGCGATTGGGCGGCGCCTTTGCTCATCACCGGGCGCATGGAAGCCTGGCTGGCGGCTGGCAAGCCGGTGAGCGCACCCAGGGTGATGGCCCACATGGCCCTCGACCCCGACAACCCGGCGAGCATCCATGCCTGCCTGTACGCGGCCCGCGAGAATGCGCGGGCGGTGCGCAGCACCATCACCAGCGAGATGTGGGAGGTGGTCAACACCACCTGGCTCGGATTGCGCGAGTTCGATGCCAAGGTGCTCAAGTTCCGCGGCACCGCAGATTTCCTGGCGTGGATCAAGGAGCGCAGCCACCTGTTCCGCGGCGTCACCTTTGGCACCATGCTGCACGACGAGGCTTTCCGCTTCAACCGGCTCGGCACCTTCGTCGAGCGTGCCGACAACACCACCCGCATCCTCGACATCAACTTCAATTCCCTGGTGCTGCAGACCAGTGATGCGGGCGGCGACTACTACCAGTGGGCGGCACTGCTGCGCTCGGTCTCGGCCCTGGAGGCCTATCGCAAGGTCTATCGCCACAACATCGAGCCGGACAAGGTCGCGCAACTCCTGCTGCTCGACCCGCATCTGCCGCGCTCGCTCATGTACTGTGTGCACGAGGTGTATCTGGCGCTGCAGGCGGTGGTCAGCAACCAGACTGCACGACCGGTGCTTACCGCCATGGGGATCTACGCTGAACTGGACAATGCCGATGTCGAGGACCTGATGCGTTCGGACCGGACACTCGACCTGCCGCCGAGGCTCTCGCGTCTGCTGCAGCTGGCGACCGAGATCGATGAGGCCCTGTTCCAGACCCGGGGGCCGGCGATGCCTCCGGCCGGTGTGCCTTTGCGGGGCGTGGCGTGACCTACTGCGTCGCCGCGATGCTGAAGCAAGGCCTGTTGTTCGCTTCCGACACCCGTACCAATGCCGGCGTCGACCATGTCGGTTCGTTCTGCAAGATGCGCATCTACCAGCGCCAGGGCGACCGCGTCGTGGTCATGCTCTCGGCCGGCAATCTCGCCACCACCCAGGCGATGGTCCACCTGCTCGACAATCAGGACTGGGCCGATACCGAGCACCCGACGATCTGGAACACCACCCGGATGTACGACGTCGCGCAGCGCATCGGTGACGCGCTGCGCTCGGTCCAGAACCGGGACGGTCCCTACCTGAGCCAGCACTCGATCGACTACGGGGCATCCATCCTGGTTGGCGGTCAGATCGCCGGCGAGCCCTGTCGCCTGTTCAATATCTATCCGCAGGGCAACTTCATCGAGGCTTCCCCCGACACGCTGTACTTCCAGATCGGCGAGGTGAAGTATGGCAAGCCCATCCTTGATCGCGTGCTGACCTGGGAGACCCCGCTCTCGGACGCCGCCAAGTGCACGCTCATCTCCTTCGACAGCACCGTGCGCAGCAACATCTCGGTCGGCCTGCCGATCGATCTCGCCATCTACCACCGAGACAGCCTTGCCTTGGCAGCGCCCCGCCGCATCAGCGAGAACGACCCCTACTATTCGGACTTGCGGGCGGGCTGGGGGCAGGGCCTGCGAGGAGTCTTCAGCGGCCTGCCGAACCCGGACTGGATCCCGACCCGTCCGGACGCGAGCCCGATCGGGTAGACGCGGGAGCCGGTTCCCGCCTTTCGAGATGCCATGAAGCCCGTCGTCATCGTCCGTCATGCGACCAGCGAAGGTCCGGCCTATTTCGGGGCCTGGCTGAGCGGGAAAGGCATCCCCTGGAGCGAGGTGCGCCTTGATCTTGGCGAGCGCCTCCCGGCCGATGCATCCGGCATGTCGGGGATCGGCTTCATGGGCGGCCCGATGAGCGTCAATGATCCGTTGCCGTGGATCCCGCAGGCATTGGACCTTATCCGCGACGCAGACCGCAGGGGGGTGCCGGTCATCGGTCATTGCCTGGGCGGGCAGTTGCTCAGTCGCGCGCTTGGTGGCGATGTGACCCGCAACATGCTCGCGGGTGAGCCGGCCAAGGAGATCGGCTGGCACACCGCCGTGCCCTCCGCATCACCCGAAGCGCGAGAGTGGTTCGGTACCGATCAGCCATTCGACGTGTTCCAGTGGCACGGCGAGACCTTCTCGGTGCCCGCGGGGGCGGTGCAGCTCGCCAGCAGCCCCTTGTGTGCCAATCAGGCCTTCTGCAAGGGGCCGCACCTGGGTATGCAGTTCCATGTCGAGATGGACGAACCGACCATCGCGGTCTGGTGCGAGAGTGGCTCACCCGAGGTCGCCGAGGCGCTAGCCGGCCCGCGCCCAGGCGGTGTGCAGGCCGCCGCAGAGGTGCACGCCCGCACCAGCGAGTGTCTGCCGCGGATGCGACGTGTCACCGATGCCATCTACCACCATTGGGCCAAGGGGCTGAAGGGCGTCTAGTCGACCCGCGCTTGGGCTTCCGCCGGCGCCTCGACCACCCACACCGGCATGCCGGTCTCGATCCAGCCGTCTTGCAGCACCCGCGCCGTCACCCCACCGTGTCCACGCATGGCGTTGTAGCCGCCAAAGCCCAACGCCGTCTCCATCGCGGAGCACGGCTCACATGGCCCGGTGACCTCGAACACCACAGCACCGGGTGCATCCGGTGCGCTGCCGAACACCAGCCGCAGCGCTTGGTCGCGCATCGGCGAACGTGCAGCGAGCAGGTTGAGCCCGGAGACGACGACGTTGCGGCGCAGATCGGCCGGGTCGATCGCCGGTTGCTCCAGGAGGGCCGCCACCGCCGCCAGATGCTCAGCCTGGATGAGTGTCACCTGGCGCCGGCGCTTGGGGTCGGCCTGCCGCACCGCGGCCGATCGGTCGCCCACCAGCCCGAGACCGACCCGAGCCTCGGCTCGGGCCACCGCCACGGCCCGCTGGTCGCGCGCAGGCCGCAGCAGGATGGACTCGACCCTGCCGGGCCTGCCAAAGTGGGTGACCAGTCTTCGCAGTGTCATCCTGTCGCTTTCACCAGGATCTCGGGGACCAGGACCTGGCCCCAAGACGAAGGGCCCGGTGACGTGAGTCGCCGGGCCCCTGCCAACCCACCGGGATCAGTGGATCAGGCCTCAGTAGACCGCCATCTTGTTGGCGATGATCACCACCAATACGCCCGCCGCCAGCACCACGTAGGGCAGGACGCCTGCCCGCTTGACGCCATCGTCGTCACCGATGTGCATGTCTTCGGCCATCTCCTGCGGGAACACGCCCTTGTCCTGCACGTAGTGCCGATACAGGAAGACCGGGATGATCAGCGACGCGAACACCAGCCCGGCGGTAAGGGTCCCCGCGCCGTAGATGTCGGCACCAAGGCCCATCAGTGCCAGGTTGACGAAGCTGAGTACCGCGCCGACGGCAAGGATGATGGTCGGTGCGCGGAACGGACGAGCCCAGTTCGGCCGGTCCAGACGGTGGATCCAACCCGAGTTGAGGTTGAGGAAGTTGAAGATGATGTAGCCGACGTTGGACGCCGCGAGTACGAACACGTAGTCCGAAAGCATCAGCAGGATCAGGTTGAAGCCGAGGTCGGTCCACATGGCGCGGGTCGGCGCGCCGTGCTCGTTCACATGCGAGAGATAGCGCGGAAGCCAGCCGTCCACCGAGGCCTGATAGAGGGTGCGCGACGATCCGGCCATCGAGGTCATGATCGACAGCAGCACCGCCAGCACCAGCATCACCACCAGTACGTTGGCCACCACCTCGCCACCGCCGACCATCTGCGACATGGCGTTCGCCACGCCCATGCCGCTGTAGATGTCCGGCGAGAGCATGCCGTCGTACACGGCCGGCGTCACCACCGCGCCGGCATCGTCGAGCACCGCCTCGGTGACCAACTTGCCAAGACCCATGTGCCCCTGGAAGGCCAGCGGCACCAGGGTGAAGACCATGATGCACAGCAGGCCGCAGAACAGGATCGCCTTGAAGGTGTCGCGCTTGGGGTCGCGGAACTCGCGCGTGTAGCAGACCGCGGTCTCGAAGCCGTAGGTCGACCATGCGGCGATGAACAGACCACCGGCCATGAGCGTGATGCCGGCCATGTTCCACTCGCCGTCGACGACGTGGCCGGCGGCATCGTGGGCGATCGGCAGCATCGGCGAGAAGTGGTCCGAGGGCAGGTCACCGCTCAGCAGGGGAACCAGCGCGATGAGCATCAGCGGCACCAGGGCGGTGATGCCGAGGATCATGGTCGTGCGGGCCGAGCGCAGGATGCCGCCATGCTGGATCGCGAACACACCCAGAAGCAGCACCACGCCGAGCACGAAGGTCGCATTGATGCGCAGCAGGAGGCCCGACTTGATGAAGCTGAGGTCCAGCAGGGTCACTTGCCAAGTGTTGATGGCAGCGTCGGCCGGGAACAGTGCGCCGAGGATGTAGCCGCTGGCGAGTCCCGAGCCGATGGCGAGCACCGGCGACCAGGCGAACCAGTTGCACCACACCGAGATCGGTGCGATGAACTTGCTGTAGCGCACCCAGGCCACCGCCCCGTAGACCGAGGCGCCACCGGACTTGTGCGGGAACAGCCCGGCGATCTCGGCGTAGGTGAAGGCCTGGATGAAGCCGAAGCTGATGGACAGCGTCCACACCAGCCATGATGGTTTGCCCACCGTGGCGGCGATGGCGCCGATCGAGAACAGTACCAGCGCCGGAACGCCGCTGGCGACCCAGAAGGCCCCGGTCCAGTCGATCTTGCGCTGTAGCGTGTTGCTTCCCCCGCCGGCCAGGCTGCCGGCGCCCCCTGCTGCGATGTCACTCATGCCACACCCCCGGTGTGTTCTGACGGCGCGAGCCGCTTGACTCAAAAGAGACCTGCACGGTGCGCGGCTGTGGACCGCGCGTGCAACCTCTGGGGCCACACGTCCGCTGGCTGAGATTGGAATGCGTCACGACCCTTTGCAATGGCGAAAAGGGAGTAACCCCAATGGGGTAATGGGAAAGCGGCTGTCGGCTACCCCCAAGGGAGTAACCCCTTCTGGCAATTGATGTGCAGACGCTCGCATCGCCACCATCCGGCGACCACAATGCAGTTCGTCAAGGAGCCAAGGCATGAAAAAGCGCGTCGCGATCTTTGGAGCCGGGCCCAGTGGGCTGGCCCAGCTGAGAGCTTTCCAGTCGGCCGCAGCCAAGGGCGCCGAGATCCCCGAACTGGTCTGCTTCGAGAAGCAGGCCGACTGGGGCGGGCTGTGGAACTACACCTGGCGCACCGGTCTCGACGAACACGGCGAGCCGGTCCACGGCAGCATGTACCGCTACCTTTGGTCGAACGGACCCAAAGAATGTCTGGAGTTCGCCGACTACACCTTCGACGAGCACTTCGGTCGGCCGATGGGCTCCTACCCGCCGCGCGAGGTCCTGTTCGACTACATCAAGGGCCGCGTTGAGAAGGCGGGGGTGCGCAAGTACATCCGCTTCAACTCGCCGGCGCGCGGCGTCTCCTACGACAAGGCCACCGGCAGGTTCACGGTGACGGTGCACGACCACACGCGCAACGAGACCTACTCGGAGCCGTTCGACTATGTGGTGGTGGCCACCGGCCACTTCTCAATCCCCAACGTGCCCGAGTTCCCGGGCTTCTCGCACTTCGGCGGCCGCGTGCTGCATGCACATGACTTCCGCGATGCGCTCGAGTTCAAGGACAAGGACGTGCTCATCGTCGGCGCCAGCTACTCGGCCGAGGACATCGGCTCGCAGTGCTACAAGTATGGCGCGCGCTCGATCACCAGCTGCTACCGCACCAACCCGATGGGCTATGACTGGCCGTCCAACTGGGAAGAGAAGCCCAACATGACGCATGTCGAGGGCAAGCGGGTGTTCTTCCAGGACGGCAGCAGCAAGGAGATCGACGCCATCATCCTGTGCACCGGCTACCTCCATCACTTCCCCTTCATCGATGAGGACCTGCGTCTCAAGACCAACAACCGCCTGTGGCCGCTCGATCTCTACAAGGGCATCTTCTGGGAGAAGAACCCGAAGCTGATGTACATCGGCATGCAGGACCAGTGGTACAGCTTCAACATGTTCGACGCACAGGCCTGGTACGCGCGCGACGTGGTCCTCGGACGCATCAAGCTGCCCGACGACGAGACCATGCACGACGAGGATCTGCGCTGGCGTGAGGCGGAACTCAAGCTCGAGACCGCCAAGGAGATGTACGAGTACCAGGGCGAATACATCCGCCAGCTGATCGAGGCCACCGACTACCCGACCTTCGACATCGACGCCGTCAACGAGACCTTCCTGCAGTGGAAGCACGACAAGGCCGAGGACATCATGGGCTACCGCAACAAGTGCTACCGCTCGGTGATGACCGGCTCGATGGCGATCCCGCACCACACGCCGTGGCTCGACGCGCTCGATGACTCGCTCGAGGCCTACCTCGACCCGCCCTCGGGTCGGTGAGCTGCCGATGAGGATGGCGGATGGCTGGTGCCGGCAGAGCACCGCGGCCGCGGGACGGATCCGGCTTGCCATCGCCCGCAGCGACCGCCTGCGGCTCGTCGATCTCGAAGGCGGACAGGCTGCGGAGCTCTGGCTGGCGAGTGCAGCCGATCCGCCCGCCGGGCTCGACTGGGAGGTCGCCGATGCGCCTCCGCCCGGCTTCGACCCGGGTGACGCCGACTGGCTCGCCGGCCTGTGCGGTGGCGTTCATCTTGCCCGGCCTTTCGGCATCGAGTCTGTGGCGGGGAACTGCATCGAGCTGAGCTTCGCGGCCGACAGCCGTCTGGTCTTGCGCGCGGCAGTCGTCCGTATGGCGCCAGACGCGCAGGACACCTCCACGCCGCTGCTGGCGGAGATCCTGCGGGCAGGCGAGTCACGCGGCGAGGCGCCGCCGCCGCTGGCCGGCACTCTTCTCGACCTGCGCATCAGCGCAGGGACTGCTGCCGCATACCGGGTCAAGGCCGGTGACTTCATCCAGGTCATCGACGTCGACGGCCGGCAGTGCTCCGACTTCCAGGCCTTCCATGCCCACGACCTCGAGGCCGGCGTGGAGTACGCCATCGACCCGACCACCACGCGTACGCTGATGGGTACGGCGTCGCCGGGGCCGGGCCTGCATTCGCGCTTCTTCGATGCCCGCCAGCGTCCACTGGTGGAGGTGGTTCGCGACACCGTCGGACGCCACGACACCTTCATGCTCGCCTGCAGCGCCAAGTACTACGAGGACATGGGCTACCCCGGGCACCCCAACTGCAGCGCGAACTTCAACCTTGCGCTGGCACCTCATGGTGTGGCGCCCCGCATCGGCTGGCCGGCCATCAATTTCTTCTACAACACCATCTATCAGGGCGATGACAGCATCACCCTCGACGAGCCCTGGTCGCGCCCGGGAGACTACGTGCTGCTGAGGGCGCTCGAGGATCTGGTCTGCGTCTCCTCGGCCTGCCCCGACGACATCGACCCCGCCAACGGTTGGCAGCCCACCGACATCCATGTGCGCACCTATCCGGCCGCGTGCAACTTCAGCAAAGGCATCGCGTTCCGCATGAGCCCTGATTCCGAGCCCCGCATCACCCGCGAGACCGGCTTCCACGCCGCCACCAGCGCGCTCACCCGGCGCATGGTCGAGTACCGCGGCTTCTGGCTGCCCGAGTCGTTCTCCGGCAACGGGCCGATCGACGAGTACTGGGCCTGCCGCGAGCGGGCGGTGCTGATCGATCTCTCGCCCTTGCGCAAGTTCGAGGTCACCGGCCCCGACGCCGAGGCCCTGGTGCAGGCGGCGGTGACGCGCGATGTCCGCAAGCTGGCAGTGGGTCAGGTGGTGTACACCGCGTTCTGCCATGAGCACGGCGGCATGCTCGACGACGGCACCGTGTTCCGCCTCTGCCAGAACAATTTCCGTGTCGTCTGCGGCGATGAGTACGTCGGCAACCGGTTGCGCGAACTGGCGCAGCGGCTCGACCTCAAGGTCTGGGTCCGGGGCTCGACCGACCAGTTGCACAACGTCTCGCTGCAGGGCCCACGATCGCGCAACATCCTGCGTGCCGTGCTGACCACACCCGCGCATCAGGCCTCGGCCGACGAGCTCAAGTGGTTCCGCTTCACCGTCGGCAAGATCGACGGGCGTGCGGTGGTGGTGTCGCGCACCGGCTACACCGGCGAGCTCGGCTACGAGGTGTGGTGCCACCCCGACGATGCCGCCGCGATCTGGAACGCGCTGATGACTGCGGGCGAACCGCACGGCATCGCGCCGATGGGCCTCTCCGCGCTCGATATGCTGCGCATCGAGGCCGGTCTGGTGTTCGCCGGCTACGACTTCTGCGACCAGACCGATCCGTTCGAGGCCGGCATCGGCTTCGCCGTGGCCACCGACAAGGCTGCCGACTACATGGGCAAGGCCGCACTCGAGCGCCGCAAGGCGCAGCCGATGCGGGCGCTGGTCGGCCTCGACATCGAGGGTCACGAGGGCATCCACCACGGCGACCCGGTCTACATCGGTCGCGCCCGGATCGGCGAGGTCACCAGCGCGACGCGCTCGCCGGTGCTCGACCGCAACATCGCGCTGGCGCGGCTCGACATCAGCGCCTGTGCTGTCGGCACGGCGGTCGAGGTCGGCAAGCTCGATGGCTTGCAGAAGCGCATCGCGGCAAAGGTGGTGCGCTTTCCGCATTACGATCCCGAGAAGACCCGGGTGCGCGCCTGAGTACCGGATAAGCCGAAAGGGGTAACCCCAGCGGGCGATTGTCCGGGGCGCCCAGCCTCAACAGAATCCTTGTTGCATCAAGACGTCGAGAGACGCGGAACCCACAGGAGGCAGTCCATGCAACGCAACTCGATCCTCAACGAACGCCACCGCCAGCTGGGCTCCAAGCTCGACGGCGATACCTGGAACAACATGCCGATCCCGTGGAGCTACCACTCGGATGCGCATGAGGAGGTCATCGCCACCCGCACCCGCGCCGGTCTCTACGACGTCACCGCGCTCAACATCGTCAACGTCAGCGGGCCGGATGCCGAGTCGGTGATCGACCGCCTGGTCACCATCGACGTCACTCGTCTCAAGCCGGGCAGTGCCCGCCTGGCGGCAGAGGTCAACGAGGCCGGCGCGCTGGTCGACGACATCATGGTCATCCGCGATGCCGCCGATCGTTTTCGCCTGTCGCACGGCAGCGGCGCCACGCCGGCCACCTTGGCCAAGCTCGCCGCCGGCCGCGATGTCAAGGTCGAGTCCGACCAGGACATCCATATCCTCTCACTGCAGGGACCGCTCTCGGCCAAGGTGCTGCAGCCGCACGCTTCGGCCGATCTCGGCTCGATCAAGTACTTCCACCACGCCGACTCGACCTTGTTCGGCAAGAGCGTGGTCATCGGCCGCGGCGGCTATTCGGGCGAACTCGGCTACGAGGTCTGGTGCAAGGCTGCCGACGCCGTGTTCCTCTGGGATGCCATCCTCGATGCCGGCAAAGGCCATGGCGTGATCCCGTGCTCGTGGAACGCGCTCGACCTCACCCGTGTCGAGGCGGCGCTGCTGTTCTTCCCGTTCGAGATGCCGGAAGGCGACACCACCCCGTGGGAAGTGAACATGGACTGGGCGGTCGACCTCGACAAGAAGGGAGACTACATCGGCAAGGCTGCGGTGCTCGCGTGCAGGGGCAAGGAGCGTGTCAAGCAGGCCGGCATGCTGGTCCGCCATCATGCAGCGGTCGAGTCTGGTGCGCCGATCTTCGACGGCAAGGACCAGGTCGGGGTGGTCACCACCGCCTCCTACAGCCGCCTGCTCATGCAGTCGCTGGCCATGGTGCATCTCAACAAGCCCAACGCTGCCCTTGGCCGCACCTACACCATCCGCAGCAAGGACGGCGACTTCAGCGCGGTGGTGGTGCCGACGCCGTTCTACGATCCCCTGCGCCGGCGCACCCACGGCTGAACCACGTGTACGACTGAACCACGATCTCGACAGACCATGAGCGCTGCGGCACCCTCGATCAAGAGCCAGCCGGTCTACCACGCACTGGAGTGGGATGCAGCCGGTGTCCGCCACCTGCTGTTCGTGGCGAGTGACGACCCGCCCCTGCTCGACCGTCTGCTCGCCGCGCCACCGCGTGGAGAGTTGACAGCGCTGAGCACCGACGCGGCAGCCGGCGAGCGCCTGCAGTCATCCGGGGCAGCGGCGCACACGTTGGTGGCGGATGGACTCGCGCGCGGACTCGAGACACTCGGCTTGCTGCTGCGGGATTCCGAGATGGGGCTGCGACTCTATCTGGTGGGCTGCGAGGACGCGATCTGGCAGGCCGCCGGCATCGCCTCGGGTTACGGCATGTCGTCCGCCGAGATACGCCTGTTCCAGACCGGGACCAAGGCGCGCCCGGTGTTCTGCGTCCATTGCCGGGCCATGACCCGAGGGGTGCGGACCAATCTTGTCGACTGCAGCGGCTGTGGCCGCACGCTGTTCGTGCGTGACCACTTCTCAAGACGCCTGGGTGCCTACATGGGCTTCCAGATCGACGCCGAGGAGCCCGGCGTCAAACCCCCGGTGGAGCTCGCATACCCGTGAACGCAGAGATCGGCATGGTCCTCAGCCGGGTCATCGAGCTGGCGCCCGGCATCCGCGAGTTCTGGCTCGCCCGTGAGGATGGTGGCGACTTGCCGGCCTATTCCGGCGGTAGCCACATCGTGCTGTCGCTGCCGCTGCCCGGGGGCGTCCGCCGCAACCCGTACTCGCTGGTGGGCGACCCCGGCGACCGCAAGAAGTGGCGCATCGCCGTGCGCCGCCAGGAGCAGTCGCGCGGTGGCTCGGCGTGGCTGCACGAGCATGCACGCGAGGGGCAGCCGATCAGGGTGTCGATGCCGGCCAACCTGTTCCCGATGTCCCGCCTCGCACGTCACCACATCCTGGTGGCCGGCGGCATCGGCGTCACGCCGATCGTCTCCCACGCCCGCGAGCTGGCACGGCTCGGGCAGCACTTCGAGGTGCACTACGCGCACCGTGCGCCGGAGTTCGGAGTCTTGCTCGACGAGTTGCGACAGCTCGCCGGTGGCGACGTCCACTGCTACGTCGCCTCGCGCAACCAGGTGATCGATTTCCGCGAGCTGCTCGGGGGGCGGCCGCTCGGCACACACGCCTACCTGTGCGGGCCGCAGGGCATGGTCGAGGACTTCCACAAGACCGCACGCGACATGGGCTGGCCGGACACCCACGTGCACAGCGAGCGCTTTCTCGCGCCGCCGCCGGGCGAGGCATTCACCGTCAAGCTGGCGCGCAGCGGACGCGAGGTCGCCGTGGCCGGTGACCAGAGCATGCTCGAGGCGCTCGAGGCCGCCGGCACCGAGCCGCCTTTCCTCTGCCGCGGCGGCGCCTGCGGCCAGTGCGAGACACAGGTCGTCGCCTGTGATTCGAAGTTCCAGCACAACGACCTCTTCCTCAGCCAGGCCGAGCGCGACTCGGGGCGCAAGATCATGCCCTGCGTCTCGCGCATCGCCGGCGGCTGCATCACCATCGACCTGTAACGGGCACACGCGAGGTACATGATGGCCATCGCCTTTCACGACGAGACCTTCCGGGACGACTACACCTACCGCAACTCGGATGAGGGTGTGAAGAGGTTCCCGTTCCCGTTCGGTCAGGACGAGTACATGTACTCCGTCAACATCGAACCCCACGCCGGCGGCAAGCCGGGCTCGGTCTACGAGCATGCCTTCGACATCGACGAGCACTACGTCTCCGAGTGTCGCGACCGCGCCATCACGCTCGAGCGCGACCCGGGCCGCTGCGAGTCCCTGCCGCACATGATCGATGCCGAGTGGGACGTGCTCGAGCTCATCATGAGCTCGCTCGCACGTGACTACCCGGACCACTTCCGGCTGCGCCAGGACGGCACCCACTGGCACTGGACCAATCTGCCGCTGGGTATCGAGCAATCCTTCGTGTTCGGCGATGCGGCGACGCTGCCATACCCCCCGTTCGAGTACATCACGCGCCAGACCCAGGGCGACTTCGTCATCCTCGACCAGCGCGATGGTGACCTCTGGGCCGACTCGGGGATGATCACCCAGCAGGCCGACTGGTCGCTCACCTTCGACGTCGGCATGAGCTTCAAGGAGTGGCACGGCCCGGTCCCGCGGGCGCACGAGATCGGTGTCTTCGACCGCGCGCTGAAGTATCTGCTCATGCTTCAGCTGGGCAAGCCGGTGCGCCGCCTCAACTGGACCATGACCGTAAATCCGCGGCTCGACACCGCGCCGGAGACCTACCCCGAATGGGGCCAGGACCGCGCCTCGGTGACCCCCGAGAACGTCGGCAAGAAGGTGCACCTGCGCGTCGAGCTGCAGACACTGTTCCGGCTGCCGCGCAGCAATGGTGTGCTGTTCTCCATCCGCGGCTATCTCGCCAGCGTCGGTGACCTGGCGCGTTACCCGCGCTGGGGCAAGCGCCTGCACCGGGTGCTGCGCGACCTGCCGCAGGACCTCGCCGAGTACAAGGGCCTGGTGCGCTACAAGCCGATGGTGGTGGAGTGGTTGTCGCGCATGGACGACGGGGCGCCGGTGGAGCCGGGCACCCACCCCGAGTAGCCGGGCACACTCAGTCCTCGCTGAACTCGCAGCGTACCGGTCCGAGGGTGCGCGCCTGCAGCGAAGCCTTGCGCGCTGCCGAAAGGAGCGACTCGGCATCGACATGGCGCGGGCCACTAAGGGCGATGCCGATCGCCACCTCGACCGCTTGCTGTCGGCCCCTGACCATCACCTGTGCAGACATCTCCACCGCAAGTTGCTGAGCGATCCGCGAGGTCGCTCCGACCACGTCGCGCGCCGCCGTCACCTGGCGTCCGCCACCGTCGGCCCGAAAATCCGACAGCAGCACGGCGAAGCGCCAATCCTCCATGTAGGTCACCAGTGTCCCGGGTCCGTTGACCGTGCGGAACCGGCGCGCCACGACCTCGAGCAGATTCTCGGCAGGTTCATTCGAGAAGGCGATCTCCTGCAGTGCAGGTACATTGACGTCGACCCAGAGCACGGCAAAGCGAAGATTGCGGATGCGCGACTGGTGCAGCGTCCAGACCATCACCTGGGTGAACACCGAACGACTCGCCATGCCCGTCCGGGCATCGAACCAGACCCGATTGCGCGTGCGTTCCTCGGTGCTGCTGCGGATGTCGAGATCGGTGATGAAGCCCTCGACCGACAGCAGCTCGCCCTTCGCCGAGAACATCCCGCGCCCCTGCTCCCAGACGCGCAGGGTGCGGCCCGAGGCGTGGACCAGCCGGTAGGCGATCTGGTAGGGGCGGCGGGCCTCTACCGCCATCTGGACCTGCGACCAGACGAACTCGCGGTCATCCGGGTGGATCAGGCTGCCGAAACTCACCCGCTGATTGCCGATCAGCTCCCAGGGCTCATAGCCGGTGAGGTCGAGGCAGCCGTCGCTGACGAACTCCATGGTCCATTCGCGATCGTTGAGACCGCGATAGATCATCCCCGGCACATTCGCGAGCAGCGTATTGAGATAGCGCCGCGAGGCCTGCCCCTCATCCTCGCGGCGGCGGCGGTCGATCTCGGAGATGGTCCCGGCGATGCCGTGCAGGTCGCCACCAGCATCAAAGCATGCATTGGCGCGCAAGGTTCCGCGCAGCACATTGCCCGCCAGATGGACGATCCTCACCTCCATCGAGAAGCGGTCGACCTCGCCACGAGCGACACGCGCCAGACCCTGCTCCAGCGCCGCACGGTCCTCGGGGTGGCAGGGTGTCACCAGCGTCTGCCCGCGACTGTCGGCGAGCCGGCGGCCAGTCAGGCGTTCCCAGGCGCGGTTGATGTGGATCAGGCGGCCGGCCTCGTCGGTCTTGAAGAACACCAGGTCGAGTTGGTCGAGTGCTTCCGCCAGCGCCTCGCCGGACAGTTGGCGGGTACCGCCTGCCGGCAACTCGGCACTGAACTGCAGCAGATGGCTGCCGGGGTCGGATTCGAGCGGCGACAGGCTTGCATGCACGCGCAGCACGCCGCTGCTGCCGCGCACCAGCCGCAGCGCCTGCTCCTGACCGCGCGACGAACCGTCTCCCGATGCCGTCAACATCATCGCGAAGCGCTCGTGGTCGGCCGGGTGCAGCACGTTGGTGAAGGGCAGGCCGACCACCTCGTCGCCGCGGTCGGAGAGACCGAGCAGCTCGAGCAGTGCCCGGTTGGCGAACCCGATCACCGGCCCGCGGACGATGGCCGCAGCCGTGGGTATGGTGCTGCAGACCTCGCTCGCCCAACGGGCGCCCGCTGCGTTGGGACTTGCCTCAGCCTTCTGGCGCCGCCGCTCGAGCCACCTTGCGGTGGCAAGGATCGCGATCCCGGCGGAGCCGAGAGCGACGGGGATCGCATAGACTGCGGCGCCGCCGTACCATGAGCCGATGACGGCAGCGAACAGCAGCGACAAGGTGAAGGCCGAGAACACGAACAGGCTCATGGCTTCGATTGTCCCCCAGATGCGCCGCTCCTCTTACCCCCTTTACATGGCACTGGCCGGGGTGGTGGGAGGCTGTGTCGCCGCCGTGGTGCTCTCGGGCTGGGGCAGCCTCGTCATCCATATCGAGTTCGCCGACTACGTCGATCGCCTGCTCGGCGTCTGCCTGACGGATGGGGACGGCAGTGCGGCGTGCCAGATCGCCGGGGCCATGCGCCGCGAGTTCCTCGAGCGCAGCGCCGCGATGCTGATGCTGCAGTGGCTCTGCGTGCTGCTGGTGCTGGTCGGCCTCGGACTCATCGCCGCGCGCGGCTACCAGCTGCTGGTGCGGCGGATGGGTGCGGCGCTCGCCCTCACCGGTCAGCCCATGGCAGCGATGGAGATCACCGGCGACGAGTTCGAGCGCGTGCGCTCCAGACTCGCCACCCTGCATGCGCGGGCTGCCGGACTCGAGGCCGAGACCGCCTGGCATCGCCGGGTGGGTGAGGCGCAGAACCAGCGTCAAGCCACCGCCACCCAGGTCTCGCACGAGGTCGCCCGCCTCATCAGCGACTCCGAGATCTCCGCCGCCAGCCTGCGCAGCGCACTCGGTGTGCTGGGCGCTGCCTGTGGCGCGCGCACGCTCGCGCTGGCGCTCGACGCACGGGTCAGCCGCACCCTCGGCTTCGCGGAGAGCATCGCCACCCGTCACCTGCCGCTCATCGCCGCGCAGTTGCCGTCCGAGCACCCACCACGCGAGGTCAGCGGTCGCCTGGTCAGCGGACCGGGCGAGTTGCAGACCCTGCTGGTCCCCCTCTGCAGCGGTGGTGTCAGCGTCGGCACGCTGATCGTCGAGTTCGAAGCCTCGGTGCGGGTCGATGACGCCAAGGTGCGGCTCGCCGAGACGGTCGCACGCATGGTCGCGCTTGCCCTGGTGGGTCTGAGCGACAGCACCGAGAGCCGTCGTCTGGCACTGCTGGAGGAGCGCTCGGCGATCGCCGCCGAGTTGCACGATTCGCTCGCGCAGTCTCTCGGCTTCATGCGCATCCAGCTCTCGCGCCTGCAGCGCAGACTCGCTGGCCAGACACCCGTCAGCGAGGGCCCCGACGATGCGGTACGCATCGCCGCCGAGCTCAAGGAGGGCGTCGATGCCGCCTACGGGGAAGTGCGCGAGCTGATCTCGACGTTCCGTGCGCGGATGGACGATGGCGGGCTGGTCGAGGCGGTGAGCCGGGCCATCGAGAGCTTTGGCACGCAGACTGGCATCGCCACCACGCTCCGCCATGACCTTGGTCGTTGCCGCCTCGATGTCAACGAGGAGTTCCATGTCCTGCAGGTGATCCGCGAGTCGCTGGCGAACGTCAGCCGGCACTCCGGCGCGAGACTGGCGGCAGTCGAGTTGCGCTATGGTCCCGCGCACGATCTCACGGTCACGGTCGACGACGATGGCTCGGGCTTCACCGGCAGCGCGACGGATACCGGCCACTATGGACTGAGTATCATGCGTGAACGCACCGCCTCGCTCGGCGGAACGCTGGAGGTCGTTGGGAGGCCGACCGGCGGCACGCGGGTCCGCCTGGCGTTCCGGCCCAAGCGTCTCCCCAGTGACAACGAGGAGTCCGCAGGCCCGTGAGCACCCGCATCCTTCTCATCGACGACCACCCCTTGTTCCGCAGGGGCGTTGCCCAGTTGCTGGCCGCAGAGCCGGACTTCCTCGTGGTCGGCGAGGCGGGCGATGGCGAGTCCGGTGCCAGCCTCGCGGCTACCCTGCAGCCGGATGTCATCCTGCTTGACCTGAACATGAAGGGGATGGACGGTCTGGAGACGCTGCGCAAGCTCAAGGCGGGCGGTGTTCAGGCCCGTTGCATCATGCTCACCGTGTCGGGCGACGAGCAGCACGTGCTCAGCGCCATGAAGTCCGGCGCCGACGGCTACCTGCTCAAGGATATGGAGCCGGAGGAACTGGTGCGACGGGTGCGCCAGTCGGTGGTCGGCGGCGTGGTGCTGGATGGCGCGGTGGCGGGCATCCTGACGCAGGCGCTCAATGCGCCGCAGCCACCCGAGAAGACCACCTTGACCGAGCGTGAGTCACAGATCCTCGCGCAACTGGCCGAGGGCCGGTGCAACAAGGACATCGCGCGCCTGCTCGGGATCTCGGACGCCACGGTGAAGGTGCACATCAAGCACCTGCTGCTCAAACTGCACATGAAGAGCCGACTGGAGGCCGCCGTCTGGGCCTTGCACAACCTCTAGGGGGCCAGCGTCCGCCGGTAGCGCGCCCAGAGATAGGCGTCCATCACCATGATGGCGTAGATGAAGAAGCCGCCGGCATGGCGCCCGACAAAGGAATGCTCGGGCGTGGTGAGGTGGTAGGTGACCACGCCGAGGCTCAGTGCGAAGAACAGCATCACCCAGGCGCGAACCAACATGCCGTTGAGGACCTGACCCATACCCGGCAACACGATGGCCACTGCCAGCACCAGCAACGGGTGCCACACGCGAGGGCGCTTGTCAGGCTCAGCTGCCAATGTTCAGACGCCTTGGCGGGCCCTGTCGCCGACCGTATCGGCCAAGCGACCAGCCACGCCGAGCCAGTGGTGCTGCCAGTCGGCGGGGATGCGATCGACCTGTGGCAGCATCGAACGCAGCACCATGTAGTGGCTGCGCTCGACATCACAGACGCGAACCACCAGCCGCAGGCCGCGGGGGGTCAACAGCAACTCCTTGAGGTCCAGCTCGCCGATGGCCGGACCGAGTGCTTCGCGCATGGCACCGAGCGGTGGCTGCCACCCGGCGGGCCCGACGCGAGCCATGTGGTGTGGTGGCCAGTCCGGACCGAGGTGGATGCGCTCCGGCAGCCGCTCGATCGAGGAATAGAACTCGATGTTGGCGGGCCGGAACAGGATGTCGACGCTGCCGTCGACGATACCGGGTCGGTCGACCGTGATGACCAGCCACAGCGAAGGCACCTTGCGGTACCCGACGTGGTCGAGCAGCGGTTGCAGCAGTACGCGATGCCCCTCGTATTCGCCACGCAACAGCGGATAGTCGCTGCCGGGGTGGACCACATCGACCCCCCCCAACAGGCCGCGGGCTTCGTCGAAGATGGCCGCGCGCCGGGCCGCGTAGCCACGCTGCGCGCGGCGGTCGCCGGGTCGAGGCCCTTTTCTCTGTTTTGGTCCATCGTTTCCCCCTCCTGTGGATTCTTGTGTGATGGATAGAGCACGGTTGCAGTCTGGGTAGCGGTGTGTGCCTCCTCGAAAGTTCAGGATGTGGGTCGCGCTGGGCGACGCTTGCGATCAGAAAAACGCACCAACGCAGTGCATCAGCTCGAGTCTGCGCGAAAAGATACTACTTTGGTGCATGGAATTGGGATTCGGCTAGCGCCCCGGCACCCAATTGGTGCCAGCCAACGGGATGCCAGACATCGCCGCCGCTTCGACCGTGAGTGCAACGAGGTCCTCACGCTCGAGGTGGTGCACGTTCTGCTTGCCGCAGGCACGGGCGATGGTGGTCAGCTCCATGTTCAGGGTCTTGAGGTAGTTGCGGACCCGGCGCGCCCCGACCTCGGGTTGCAGGCGCTGCTCGAGTTCGGCGTCCTGGGTGGTCACGCCGACCGGGCACTTGCCGGTGTGGCAGTGGTGGCAGAACCCGGGCGCGGTGCCCAGCGCATCGTAGGCCTCGATCGCCGAGTAGTGCTGGCCATCGCGGACGAAGGTCTCGGAGTTGCAGCCGAGCGCGAACAGCACCCCCTGACCGATGGCCACCGCATCCGCGCCCATGGCAAGTGCCTTGGCCACATCGGCCCCGGTGCGGATGCCGCCGGACACGATGAGTTGCACAGTGCCCTTCATGTCGAGGTCCTCGAGCGCCTCCACCGCCTGGCGCACCGCCGCGAGGGTGGGGATGCCGACATGCTCGATGAAGCAGGTCTGGGTGGCTGCGGTACCGCCCTGCATGCCGTCGACCACCACCACATCGGCGCCGGCATGCACTGCCAGCTTGACGTCGTTGAAGGTGCGGGTGGCGCCGACCTTGACGTAGATCGGCTTCTCCCAGTCGGTGATCTCGCGCAGTTCCTGGATCTTGATGGCCAGGTCGTCGGGGCCGGTCCAGTCGGGGTGGCGACAGGCTGAACGCTGGTCGACGCCCTGGGGCAGGGTGCGCATCTTGGCCACACGGGGATTCACTTTCTGGCCGAGCAACATGCCGCCGCCGCCCGGTTTGGCACCCTGACCGATCACCACCTCGATGGCGTCGGCCTTGCGCAGGTCATCCGGGTTGAAGCCGTAGCGCGAAGGCAGACACTGGTAGACCAGGGTCTTGGAGGAGCCGCGCTCCTCCTGGGTCATGCCGCCATCGCCGGTGGTGGTGCTGGTGCCGACCTCGGTCGCGGCTCGACCCAGGGCCTCCTTCACGTTCGCCGACAGTGCGCCGAAGCTCATCCCGGCGATGGTGATGGGGATCTCCAGCTCGATCGGCTTCTTGGCGTAGCGGGTGCCGAGCACGGTCTTGGTGGTGCACTTCTCGCGATAGCCTTCGAGCGGGTAGCGCGACGCCGAGCCGGCCAGGAACAGCAGGTCGTCGAAGTGCGGCAGCGGCCGCTTGGCACCCAGACCGCGGATCTCGTAGAGGCCGTGTGCGGCCGCGTTCTGGATGTAGTCGATGATGCGCCGGTCGAAGCTGGCGGATTCCTCGGCCGAGCGGCGCTTGATGTGTACGGGCTTCATGTCCATGAGTGGCTCCTTGCCGCCGCGCGGCTCAGTATTCCTGATTCGCGTCGGCGTTCCAGTGATAGAGGTTGCGTGCCGAGGCGATCCGCTTGAATGACCTTGGGTCGTGGTCCATGCCGGCTTGCTTCAGCAGGTCACCGACGGTCTTGTAGTCGTCGTCGGTCATCGGCTCGAAGCGGGCATCGGCACCGAGCGACTTCGGCTCCCCGCGGATGTAGATCACCGCTTCGTAGAGCGAGTCGCCGAGGGCGTCGCCGGCGTTGCCGCAGATGACCATGCGGCCAGCCTGTGCCATGAATGCCGAGAAGCTGCCGACCGAGCCACCGACGACGATGTCGCCACCCTTGAGCGAGATGCCGCAGCGCAGACCGGCGTCGCCGTCGATCACCAGCAGGCCACCGTGGGCGGTGGCGCCGGCGCCATTGGAGGCGAAACCCTTCACGTGAACCTTGCCGCTCATCATGTTCTCGGCCACTCCGGTGCCGACACTGCCATGCACCACGACGGTGGCGAGCTTGTTCATGCCTGCTGCGTAGTAGCCGGCATGGCCGTGGATCTCGACCGTGACCGGGTGGTTGAGGCCCACCGCGATGCTGTGCGCACCGTCCGGGTTCTGCACCTCGATGTGGCGGTCGTCACCATCCTTCAGGCTGCGGTGCAGGAAATGATTGACGTCGCGCAGCGGCGTCTTGGTCAGGTCGAAACTCATGCGTTCCGCTGTTATGCGTTCCATACATACATCTCCTCCGGAGCCGGCTCGAAGACATAGGCGTTCTTGACACCCGGCAGGTGGGCGAGCGAGCGGAACTCGCTGGCGATGGCGACGTAGTCGTCGGTCTCGGCGACCACCGCCGGCTTGCAGGCGAACGGGTCGCGGATCAGCGCGAGCTTGTCGGGCGTCCCCATGAGGAAGGTGAAGAAGCCATCGAGCTCCTCGAAACCCTTCTGCAGCGCGGTCTCGAGGTCGTCGCCCTCGCGCAGGCGCCACTCGAGGAAGCGGCAGGCCGCCTCGGTGTCGTTGTCGGTGTCGAAGTGGATGCCACGCGGCTCGAGCATGCGGCGCAGGCTGTTGGGGTTGGACAGTGAACCGTTGTGCACCAGGCAGAAGTCCTCGCCGGCGGTGAACGGGTGTGCACGATCCGGCGTCACCGCCGTCTCGGTGGCCATGCGGGTGTGGCCCACCAGGTGCGAGCCGGTGATGGCGCTGAAGCCATAGCGTTCGGCTACCTGCGCCGGGGTGCCGATGTCCTTGTAGAGGTCCATCGCCTGCCCGGTCGACAGCACATGCAGCTTGGGGTGGTTCTCGTGCAGCCAGCGCTTGACCATGTCCGGCGACACGTCGAAGCTCAGCACGGCGTGGTTGTGCTTGACCTCGATCTGGGCGCTCACGTCCAGATGCTCCTTGAGGGCATGGGTCAGGCCGTGCCAGTTGAAGTCGGCACCCTCATCGGTGAGCCCCGAGTAGAGGCTGAGTTTGCGCGCAGAGCCCTTCAGCGGTTCGGCGAATACGGCGAGACCTGCCGAGTCGGGGCCGCGCTCGGTCATGCCGATCAGCATCGGCACCATCATCTCGCCCAGTTGCTGCCTGAGTTCCGGTCTCTTAACCAGCAGGCCAACGATTCCACACATGGCTGTTCTCCGTTCCCGTGCTTGGATGAATCCGGTTTCAGAAGAACTGGAGGTAGTTGTCCACCTCCCAGTCCGATACGTGACGCATGTACTCCACCCACTCCATGCGCTTGAGGGCGATGAAATCGTCGGCCAGTGGACCGAGGGCGGCCTTCACCAGCGGGTCCTTGTCGAGCGCGTTGACGGCTTCGTTCAGGCTCTGCGGCAGCACCTTGATCCCGCGCCGGCGCAGCTGCGCCGCGTTCATGTCGTAAAGGCTGTCGGTCACCGGTTCGCCCGGATCCAGCTTGCGTTCGACGCCATCCAGACCGGCTGCGATCACCGCGGCAGTGGCCAGATACGGGTTCGAGGAGCCATCCGGCAGGCGCAACTCGATGCGGCCGCCGGGGCCGCGGATCATCCCGGAGCGGTTGTTGTTGCCGTAGCAGATGTAGGCCGGTGCCCAGGTGGCACCGGTCAGCGAACGGCCGACGACCAGACGCTTGTAGCTGTTCACCGTCGGGCAGCAGACGGCGGTCAGCGCGGGCGCGTGAGCCAGCAGGCCGCCGACGAAGTGATAGGCGAGTTGCGACAGGTCGAGGCCGCGCTTGTCCGACTTGTCCTCGAACAGGTTGCGCTTGCCGTCGCCGATGCTCATGTGCATGTGCAGGCCATTGCCGGGGCGGTTGCTGAACGGCTTGGGCATGAAGGAGCAGATCAGGCCCATCTCGTTGGCGATCTCGGCCGCACCCATCTTGAAGAAGGTGTAGTGGTCGCAGGAGGTCAGCGCATCGGTGTAGGTGTAGTTGATCTCGAACTGGCCGTTGGCGTCCTCATGGTCGATCTGGTAGACGTCGATGCCCACCGCGCGCAGCGACTCGGCGAGGCGCTCGAGGAAGGCGCGCGAGCGCGACAGGCCCTTGTAGTCGTAACAGGGCTTGGCCAGCGTGTCGGACGCCTCGCAGGGCATGATGCGGCCCTCGACGCGGCGCAGCAGGGAGAACTCGGGCTCCATCCCGGTGTAGAGCGTCCATCCCTTGGCGGCGAGGCGTGCCAGTTGCTGCTTGAGGATGACGCGCGAGCAGAAGGGCCAGGGCTTGCCATGCACATGGCCGTCGGAGGCCATGCGAGCGTAGCCCGGCTGCCAAGGCACCAGGCTGAGGGTGCCCGGATCGCCCACCGCCATGTAGTCGCCGTCGGAGTTGGGGCGCATGCCCATGCCGGTGAGGGCGAAGCCAGCGAAGCCGGCGCCGTCGGTGATCACGGTGTCGTAATGCTCGGCCGGGACCGACTTGGCCTTGGCGGTGCCATGCATGTCGACGAACTGGGCGAGGATGTACCTCACGCCCTTGTCTTTGATGAACTTCTTGGCGTCTTCTGCTTTCACTTCAGCTTCCCCCTGTCTTTGCCCGGCCTTCGCAGGGCTTCTGGTTGGTCTGTTGGTCAGCGCACCACGCGTGCCACGGTCTCGTAGCCGATCGAGCCGCCGCCCATGTCTTCGGCGACCTCACACAGCGTCTGCCACAGGTAGCCGCCGTAGGTGCCGTCGCACCAGATGCGGTAGGTCACGCCGGCGGGCGTCATCACCGCCGCCACCGTCACCCCGACGCCGACCATCGACGTCAGCGCCAGCGCGCCACCGGCGGCATCCAGCGCCGAGAGGTCGACGGCACAGGTCTGGCGGAACAGGTCCACAGCCTGCGGTCCGGCCACCACCAGCTCGGCATCGAAGCGCGGTACCGGGTACACGCCGGCCGTATCCGGCAATGCCTGCACCCTGGACACGGCGTCGCCGCCGGCGCTGTCCTCGATCAGGTATTCGGTCAGGCCGAGGCGAGCGACGATGGCATCGGCGGTGCGGCACCAGCTGTTGGGCTGCGCCGGTGTCGCCAGACCCAGACCCGCCAGAGCGGCCGCGGCGCCGGGTCCCTTGACGCCGATGCGCCGACGGTGGCTGAGGTCGCCGATCGCCACCGCGTCGAGGGCTTCCGCAGCCTCCCGCTCGAAGGCGGCCACGCTCGGCATGTTCTCGAGGTCGATCCAGCGCGCCGCATGCGGCGACTGGACATCGGCGAGCGGGCTGGTGCGAACGGGCAGGCTCATGCTTGCTCCTTCTGGCGCAGGTCTTGAGGGTCGAAGAAGGGGGTCTCGCAGACCTCGGCATCCACCATCGAGCCATCGGTCACGCGGATCTGGAACGCCGTACCCGGCGCCGTCATGTCCGGCGGCAGGAACACCAGACCGATGTGATGGCCGAGGTTGGGGCTCCAGTAGATGCTGGTGACGCGGCCGGCGATCTCGCCGTCGGCGATCACCAGATGGCATTCCTGAGGTACCTGGCCGCTGTAGCCGGGGGGCAGCTTGAAGCCGGCGAGCTTCCGCTTGAGCGGCATCTGCCTGAGGATCTTCAGCGAGCGTTGGCCGACAAAGAAAGGCTTGTCGAGCTTGACCGCCCAGTCCATGCCCACCTCGAACGGGTGGGTGAGGCCGTCGGTGTCCTGGCTGACGATCAGGTGGCCCTTCTCCAGCCGCAGCAGGCGCTGCGCTTCCACGCCAAACGGGCCGATGCCGTAGGGCTCGCCGGCCTTCATCAGGGCGTCCCACAGCGCCGGGCCGTACTCGGCCGGCACGTGGATCTCGTAGCCCCACTCGCCGACAAAGCCGACGCGCATCATGCGTGCCGGGATGCCGGCCACGAGGCCGACGCGCACCGCCAGATAGGGGAACGACTCCGACGACAGGTCGACGTTGCACAAGGGGCCGAGCACCTTGCGGCAGTCCGGGCCGGCCAGGTTCACCGACGAGTAGGCGCCGGTGAGGTTGATGATGCCGCAGTCCAGGCGCCACTCGCTGTTGAGGCGGGACATCTCGCGGTAGACCGTGGCTGCGCCCGAGGTGGTGGTGGTGAAGTAGTACACCGTGTCCGACAGACGCGCGATGACGCCCTCGTCGGTCAGCACGCCGGACTCGTCACAGGAGATGCCGTAGCGCGTGCCGCCGACCTTGAGCAGGTCGATGCGGGCGGTGTAGACGCGGTTGAGGAACTCCGCCGCCTGCGGGCCGCGGATCTCGATCTTGCCGAGCGTGCCGACGTCGATCACCGCCACCTGGGTGCGCACGCGGCGGACCTCGTCGTGGATGCAGTCGATGCGTGACTTCCCCGCCACTGCGTAGTACTCCGGGCGCTCCCAGGCGCCGGCCGGCATGAACACCGCGCCCAGTGCCGCATGGCGACCGTGCAGCGGGCTGCGTCGGTGCGGGTTGAAGCCGCGACCGGCCAAGTGCGACATCGGTACCGGGTGGAAGAACGGACGCGCGGTGGTGGTACCGACCTGCTGCGGCGACTTGCCGGTGAGCCTGGCGAGGATGCGCAGCGCCGTCATGTTCGAGTGCTTGCCCTGGCTCGGGCCCATGCCCACGGTGGTGAAGCGCTTGAGCAACTCGATGTTGTCGTAGCCCTCCTGCACCGCGTTCTCGAAGTCCTTGACCTGCAGGTCCTCGTCGAAGTCGACGAAGTTCTTGCCCGAGGGGTGACGCACCACCGGCCACGGGTGGCTCGGGGCGTCGCGGCCAGCCAGGACGGGTTGCACCTCGATGGCCTTGCCGAGCGCATGCGCTGCGGCGAGCGAGCCCGCCCGGGTGCCATCCGCCATCTTGTTGTCGAGGCTGAACACACCGTTCACGCGGCCGCAGGCGAACACGCCTTCGGGCAACACATCGGGCACGAACTGCTGGGTGCGCTCGTCGAAGCGCATCCTGGTACCGGCCTGATACAGCAGGTTGGCGGCAGGCGCCCAGCCGGTGCTCATGGCCACGCCATCGCAGTCGATGCGGCGCGCGGTGGAGTTGTCGGCGACGCCCTCACGCACCTGGCACAGCGTCACTGCGGCCAGCTCGCCGCGGCCGTCGGCGTGCGCCTCGTAGATGCCAGTGCCCGGCAGGCACTCGACGCCGCGGGCGCGCACCTGCTCGACCATGGGGCAGGACGGCAGCGCGTCGCGCAGATCGGCCACCGCCAGCACCTGCACGCCGGCATCCATGAGGTCGAGTGCGACACGGTAGCCATCGGCATTGGCGGCCGTCACCACCACACGGCGCGCGGGTTGCACCGCGTAGCGATGGATCAGGCGCTGCATCGCCGAACCCAGCATCACGCCCGGCAGGTCATTGTTGCGGAACACCGCGGGCTGTTCGAATGCACCGCTCGCCATCACCGTGGCACGGGCGCGCATCTTGGTGAGCTTGTGCTCGTCGACCAGTGGCACCCACTGGTCGGCGTACCAGGCCGCTGCGAGGGTCGATTCGAGGATGCGGATATTGCCGTGGCTGCGAGCGCGCGCGACAAGGCCGTTCACGGCGTCGCGCTGCGCGGCGTCGCCGCCGAGTTGGTACATGCCCGAGCCACCCACGCGGGCGTTCTCGTCGACCAGCACCACGCGGGCACCGGCATCGGCGGCTGCCAGGGCCGCGCTCAGACCGGCGACCCCGCCACCGATCACCAGCACGTCGCAGAAGTCATAGCGCTTGGGCGTGTAGACGTGCGGCGTGGCGGTGTCGATGCGGCCCAGACCGGTGATGGCGCGGAACATGCGCTCCCACAGCGGGAACCAGCGCTTGCTGTAGAAGGCCTTGTAGTAGAAACCCACCGGCAGGAACGGCGAGAGCCTGTCGAGGAAGCGCACGCGGTCGCCCGCCACGCCGCCCCAGGTGTTCACCGCACTGAGGTCCATGCCTTCGCGCACCGGCACCACGTCGCCACGCACGTTGAGGCGCTGGCCGTCCTGCACCATGACATTGACGTCGTGGTTGGCCATCGACAGGATGCCGCGCGGGCGGTGGTACTTGAAGCTGCGGCCGAGCGTGCGCAGGCCGGACGCCCACAGGGCACTGCTCACCGCGTCGCCGGCAAAACCCACGTAGTCGCGGCCCTCGAAACGAAAGCGCACCTGACGCGAGCGGTCGATCCACTCGTCGGGGCGCTGCGGCAGGCGACTCATGCGTCACCTCCGGGCAGGCGGGTGGCGATGACGCGGTCCTTCTCGGTGTCGCGCTCGGCGATGAACCAGGTGTTGGACGGGGTATGGCACCACCACTCCTGCTTGATGCCGGGCGAGCCGTTGCGGTTGAACACGTAGTCGGCCCACTCCTCGTCGCTGCAGGTGGCAGCGTCGGGGACCTTGCGCAGTTCGCCCCAGTAGGCGAACTCGGAGACGGGTCGCGGCCCGTTCACGGGGCAGTTCATCAGTTTCATCGTGGCAACCTCAGTGGCCCACGCTCGCCGCACCCTTCTCGCCGGTCAGCGAGTAGTTGCGGAAGCGGTCGAGCGAGAAGCCGGTGATCAGTTCATGCGGGTTGTCGTTGGCCACCGTCCAGGCCATGGTCTTGCCGCAGACGGGTGTGGCCTTGAAGCCCCAGGTGCCCCAGCCGGAGTCGAGGTAGAAACCCTCGACCGGGGTCTTGCCCATGATCGGGGCGAAGTCGGGCGTCATGTCGGCCATACCCGCCCACTGGCGGTTGACCCTGACGTGGGAGAGAAAGGGGAACATGTCGAGCATGTGCGCCGAGAGTCCTTCGGTGAAGTCGAGGGTGGAGCGCGTCGAATGCACCTCGTAGGGGTCGAGCGATGCGCCCATGACCAGCTCACCGCGGGCACTCTGGCTGATGTAGATGTGCAGGCTGCCGGAGACGAAGATATGGTCGAGCCAGGGCTTCATCGGCTCGCTCACCATCGCCTGCAGCGGGTGGATGTAGATCGGCGTCTGGAAGCCGACCATGTCGGTGACACGCGGCGTCGAGCCGGCCACCGCACACAGGACCTTGTTGGTGGCGATGTGGCCGCGCGTGGTCTGCACACCCACCACCTTGCCACCCTTGACCTCGATGCCGGTCACTGCCGTCTGCTGGTGGATCTCGACGCCACGCTGGCAGGCGCCGCGCCCATAGCCCCAGGCGACGGCATCGTGCCGGGCGATCGACCCGGGCGCGTGGTAGAGCGCACCCAGGATCGGCGCGTGGCCGTTGCAGCTGATGTCGATGCTGGGGCACGCGCGCTTGACGAAGTCGGGACCGACCAGCTCCGAATCCACGCCGTAATGCTTGTTCACCTCGGCACGCCAGCGCATGGTGCGCACCGCAGAATCGGTGTGGGCCAGCGTAAAGTGGCCGCGCGTCGAGTAGAACAGGTTGAGGTCGAAGTCCTCGCTCAGGTCCTGCCACAGCTTGACCGAGGTGTCGTAGAACTTCACGCCCTCGGGTGTGAGGTAGTTCGAGCGGATGATGGTGGTGTTGCGGCCGGTGTTGCCGCCACCGATGTAGCCCTTCTCCAGCACCGCCACGTTGGTGATGCCGTGCTCGCGCGCGAGATAGTAGGCTGCGGCCAGGCCGTGACCGCCGGCGCCGATGATGACAACGTCGTAGGATGAACGCAGTTCGGTGGGCGCCGTGAACATCCGGGGTTCCGGGTGCTTGCTGCTGAGGCCGAAGCGCAGAAGTCTCCAGGGCATGGCGACGGATCTCCAAGGCTTTGTAGCGGGTCCGGCGAAGAAACAAGTTTCTCCACAGGAAACATTTGTTCTTATAGAACACACTTCCGTTCGAGTCAATTTTTTTTCATGCTGTGAATCTTCCGCAGGCACACGACTCCAAGCCCCGACCCGCGACCCTGGACAGAAGCCTAGACAGAAGATGGAACGCCCGACCGCCAGCATCGAAGAACAGCGCTCTACGGCCACCGAGGAGACTCAGGCCGGCAACACGCTGGAACAGTGCCTCGGCGCGGCTTTGCGCGACAAGCGCCTCGCCCATGGACTGACCATCGCCGACGTCTCCGACCTCGCCGGCATCTCGCGCGGGATGCTGTCGAAGATCGAGAACGGCCAGACGGCGACCAGCCTCGACACCCTGCATCGGCTCGCCCGTGCGCTCGGGGTTTCACTGTCGGCCTTGTTCCGCGACGTCGATGTGATCGAGGGCAATGCGCAACTGGTGCGTGCCGACGAGGGCATGGAGGTGGTCCGGCGCGGCACGCGGCGTGGGCATACCTACCGCCTGTTGGCCTACGACCAGGGCCCCCGCAAGCTGTTTGAACCCTTCCTCATCAGCATGGACGACGCCTCGGAGGTGTTCCCGACCTTCCAGCACCCCGGCACCGAGTTCATCCACATGCTGCAGGGGCGCATGGTGTACCGCCACGGCCACGACACGCACGAACTCAACCCCGGCGATTCGCTCACCTTCCGCGGTGACGTGCCGCACGGGCCGGAGGTGCTGGTCGAGACACCGATCCGCTTCCTCGCCATCATCATCTACGGCACCGGCGAGCCGAGTTGAGCCCCGCTGGACTCATCCGTGCCGCCACGCCGGCAGACATCCCGGCGCTGGTCGGCTTGCTGGCAACGCTGTTCACCATCGAGAAGGACTTCGCGCCGGATGCCGACAAGCAGGCACGCGGTCTGGCCGGCGTCATCGCCAACCCCAACGGCCGCATCGCGGTGGCGGTGGATGAGGCCGGCCTGGTGGTCGGCATGAGCTCCGCCCAGCTGGTGTTCTCCACCTCCGAGGGCGCCTGGTCGGGGTGGGTCGAGGACGTCGTGGTGGCCGAAGCGTGGCGCGGCCGTGGCCTCGGGCGCAGCTTGCTCGAGCATGTCCTGTCCTGGGCCGTCGAGCGTGGCGCCACCCGCGCGCAGTTGCTGGTCGATCTCGACAACCCGCCGGCGCTCGATTTCTACCGCCACCTCGGCTGGGCGGAGACGCGTCTGGCCGCCCGCCGGCTCCACCTGGTCCGGCCACGAGCATAAAAAAGGGCACCCGAAGGTGCCCGAAACCCACTGGATGAGGGGGCCGTCAAGCGTGATAGGCCGACTCGCCGTGATAGGTGGTGTCCAGACCTTCGCGCTCTTCCTCCTCCTTGACGCGCAGGCCGACCGCCAGATCGGCGATCTTGTAGGCGACGAAGGCGACGATGGCGGACCAGACGATGGTGATGAGCACCCCCTCGGCCTGGACCAGCAACTGGTGCGCAATGTCGAAATCCGAGTCGCCGGTGCCGCCGAGGCCGGGGGCACTGAACACGCCGGTGAGCAGAGCCCCGGCGATGCCGCCGACCCCGTGCACGCCGAACACGTCGAGCGAATCGTCCGCACCGATCATCTTCTTCAGTTGGCTCACTGCCCACAGGCAGATCAAGCCGGCGACAAAGCCGATGACGATGGCGCCGATCGGTCCCACCGTGCCACAGGCCGGGGTGATGGACACCAGGCCGGCGATGGCACCCGAGGCAGCACCCAGCATCGAAGCCTTGCCACGCGCCACACCCTCGCCCAAGGACCACGACACCACGGCAGCGGCAGTGGCCAGCAGGGTATTGATCACGGCCAGCGCAGCACCCGCGGTGGCTTCCAGATTGGAGCCGGCGTTGAAGCCGAACCAGCCCACCCAGAGCATCGCCGCGCCCAGCATCATCAGCGGCAGCGAGTGCGGCGCCATGGACTCCTTGCCGTACCCGATCCGCTTGCCGAGCATGTAGGCACCCACCAAGCCAGCGATACCGGCATTGATGTGCACCACCGTGCCTCCGGCAAAGTCCAGAGCACCCTTGCCGAGCAGATAACCGCCGGGGCCCCAAACCATGTGCGCGATCGGCAGGTAAGCCAGGGTGAACCAGATGACGGAGAAGATGAGCACCGCAGAGAACTTCATGCGCTCGGCGTAGGAACCGACAACGAGTGCTGTGGTGAGTCCGGCAAAGGTGGCCTGGAAGGCGGCGAAAAGCAGTTCCGGCAACTTGGACTCGGGCGTGAAGGTGTCGGCAAGCGTCGCGGTGTTCACACCACTGAGGAAGAGCTTGTCGAAGCTGCCGATGAAAAGACCCTCGCCACCGAATGCGAGCGAGTATCCGTAGAGGGCCCAAAGCACCACCACCAGCGAGAACACCACCAACACCTGCATCAGCACCGGGAGCATGTTCTTGGCCCGTACGAGGCCGCCGTAGAACAGCGCAAGACCCGGCACCATCATCACGACCAGCAACGTGGCCACGATCATCCAGGCGACATCGCCCTTGTCCACCGTGCCTGCCACCGCAGGTACTGCAGCATCCGGCGCTGCCGGCGTGTCTGCAGCTGCGGCCGCAGGGGCGGCATCCGCCGCGACCGCTTCGGCAGCTGCCGGCGCCATAACATCCTCGGCAAAGGTCGGGGCGACCAGGCCGACACCGGCGACCAAGGCCAGCGAGAGAAGAAAATTCTTGAACATGGCGCGCCTCCTCAGAGTGCGTCCGAGCCGGTCTCGCCGGTACGGATCCGGACGGCCTGCTCGAGATTGGAGACGAAGATCTTGCCGTCGCCGATCTTGCCGGTGCTGGCAGAGCGGGAGATGGCCTCGATCACCTGATCGAGCAGACCGCTGTCGACAGCCGCCTCGATCTTGACCTTGGGCAGGAAGTCGACGACGTACTCGGCACCCCGGTACAGCTCGGTGTGTCCCTTCTGCCGCCCGAAGCCCTTGACCTCGGTGACAGTGATGCCCTGTACGCCGATGGCGGACAGTGCCTCACGCACCTCGTCGAGCTTGAACGGCTTGATGATGGCGGTTACCAGCTTCATCACAGCTCCTTGGAGACGAGAGAATCTCGCCCAAGCCCTTGCGGGCTTGGGAAAGTGTTTACAAACAGATGCTTACTGCGGGGGCGCTTAGAAGGTGCGCTTGATGTACGCGAGAACCTTGGAGTCGCCGACGTACTTGCCATTGAATGTGTAGATACTGGTTTTCGCGTTGGTATCGACCCAGGCTGCACTCGCTTCCCAGCCGCCGTCGAACGTCTTGGTGATCCCAACCTTCCAGTCCGAGTACGAGGCGTCCTTTAAATTCTCGACATGCTGATGACCGGCGTGGAGATTCACGATCCAAGTCGGCAGAACTTCGTAGTTGACATTGCCTTCGATGTATCCCGACCCGTCGGTGTCGCCTTGGGCATAGTTGTTAGCGTTGGCCCCGAAAAAGTCCGTCAGCGCGTGCGAGTACTTGACATTGAACATCTTCCAAGTCAAAGCAGCGTAGGCCTCAAGTGTGTTGTAGCGCTCAGCGGGATTACTGCCAACGCCGTCGAGTTTGCCGTTGGGGTAGAAAAACTGCAGCAGACCCACGTCGTAAGTCACTTCGCCGATGGAATTGGCATACCCGCCATAAAAGTCGAACTCGACGTTTGAGCCAGCAAAAGCATCACTGCTGACATTGGTGGCCCACACGCCAGCGTAAAGGCCGCTCTTGTGGGCGATATCGAACCCACCCTGGATCGCCGGTTGCTTCTGCGTGTAGCCGATGCCACGGAAGATGTACTGCGAAAAAATGCCGACATTGGAGCTGACAGTCCAGGTCGGTGTCTCGGCCTGGGCTGGCTCCTCAGCAGCCATCACTGGCGCCGCCGCCAGCAGAGCCGCTACTGCACAGGTGGGGATCGCATATCTCATATCGTTTCCTTTCATGACGAGACTTGTCAAAAACTTCCTTGGTTCTGGCTAGCACGTATCGTGCCAGCCCCCTGGTCGATGGCAAAGAGCCGTCAGAGCGGTGTTTCAGGCCCTTCCGTGCGCCTTGCCCGGGCATCCAGGCTCAGCCCTTGCACAATCGCGGTGCACAACGAACCGCCAAGAACGCCGGCACCGAAACTTCACCATAAGTGAATCGGTCAGATGGGGCGACAGATACCTTCCCTTTCGCTCTCCGAATCCGCGCGCTCTCCCCAAAATGTGGCGAATCCGCAACAAACTCGGCTTGCCCGCCGTCCTGATGCTGATCGCCGGCTGCACCATCCTGGTGCCGCTCTCGGAGTCCAACAAGGCGTGGATCGGTCGTCCCTTGCAGGATCTGGTGGCCGCATGGGGCCCGCCGGTGCAGAGTTTTGCTGCCGAGGATGGCGGCAGCATCCACAGCTGGTCGATGATCATCGTCCGCTACCGGCGCACGGAGGAATGCCGCCGATCGGTGTCGGTCGACGGTAGCGGCATGATCCGGCGCTGGCTGTACGACACCTGTCCGCGCCCGCAGCCGCGACGGGACGTTCCGGCCGGGACTTAGGCCGGGCAAGCGCGCGGCAGGGCGGGCGGCGTGGCGCTCCGCGTCTGGTCACCGCGGTCCGCTATCCGCCAAGTGGCGGAAGACCGGCCAGGACGTGCCGGCTACACTGCTCATCGTCTCAATGACCCACACCAAGAGCCATGGCCAACAGCAGCTTCCAGCCCTTCATCGAACAGGTCAGTGCCCGCATCTCGGCGCTGGCCAGCAGCCAGCCCGGCAAGGACCTCGAGCGCAATGTGCGCGCGCTCCTCGATGCCGCGCTGCAACGCCTCGAGTTGGTGCCGCGCGAGGAGTTCGACACTCAGCGTCGGCTGCTCGAGCGAGCGCTCGAGCAGGTCCGCGACCTCGAGTCGCGCATCGCCACACTCGAGGCGGACAAGCGCTGAGTGCCCCATGAGCCTCGCCGTCGTCCGCGGCCGGGCCTTGCTCGGCATCGAGGCGGTCGAGGTCGCGGTCGAGGTGCACCTCGCCAACGGTCTGCCCGGGTTCAACCTCGTCGGCCTGGCCGACACCGAGGTGCGCGAGTCCCGTGAGCGGGTGCGCTCGGCGCTGCAGGCTTGCGGCTTCGAGTTCCCGGCGCGCCGCATCACCGTCAACCTCGCCCCCGCCGATCTGCCCAAGTCGGGCGGCCGCTTCGACCTGCCGATCGCCATCGGCATCCTGGCTGCCAGCGGGCAGTTGCCGGTCGCCGCGCTCGAAGGTGTGGAGTTCGCCGGAGAGCTGGCGCTGACCGGTGAGCTGAGGGCGGTCCGCGGCGGTCTCGCCATGGCCTTCGCCGCGCGCCGGGCCGGCCGCCGTCTGGTGCTGCCGCGAGTCAATGCTGCCGAGGCGGCGCGCGCTGTCAATGCCGAAGTGTGCGCTGCGGGGCATCTGCTGGAGGTGAGCCGGCACCTTTCCGGTGGCGAGGCGCTCGAGCGGGTGCGGCCCGAAGCGTGCCCAGTGCATGCGCCCGCCGGCCACTGTCTGAGCGAGGTCCGCGGTCAGCAGCAGGCGCGTCGGGTACTGGAGATCGCCGCCGCGGGAGGGCATTCGCTCCTGCTGCAGGGGTCCCCGGGTACCGGCAAGAGCATGCTGGCGCAGCGCCTGCCCGGCCTGCTGCCGCCGATGAGCGAGGCGGAGGCCGCCGAATCGGCGACCATCCTGTCGCTGGGCAGCGGTGGCTTCGACCCCGCGCTCTGGGGCCAGCGGCCGTTCCGTGCGCCGCACCACACCGCCTCGGCCGTTGCCCTCATCGGTGGCCGCAGCGAGCCGCGTCCGGGCGAGGTGTCGCTGGCGCACCACGGTGTGCTGTTCCTCGACGAGTTGCCGGAGTTCCAGCGCCATGTGCTCGAGACGCTGCGGGAGCCCCTGGAGACCGGCGAGGTGCGCATCTCGCGTGCGGCCCGACAGGCCGTCTTCCCGGCACGCTTCCAGCTCGTCGCGGCGATGAACCCCTGCCCCTGCGGCAACCTCGGGCATCCCTCGCACGCGTGCCGCTGCAGCCCCGAACAGGTGGCCCGCTACCGCGGACGGGTCTCTGCGCCCCTGCTCGACCGCATCGACCTGCATGTCACGGTAGGCGTGCCGCGTGAGACCGAGCTGCTCGGCTCTGCGGTCGCCGAATCGAGCCCGGTGGTGGCGGTGCGCGTGCGCGCTGCCGCCGCGCGCCAGCAGCAGCGGCAGGGGCAACCGAACGCCCGTCTGGCCGGCAGTGACTTGGCCACCCACGCGCCGCTGGATACGGTGGCGCAGGCCCTGCTCGGCCGCGCCATGGCGGGCGACCGTCTGTCGGCACGCGCCACCCACCGCGTCATCCGCGTTGCACGCACCATCGCCGACCTCGCCGCCAGCGATGCGGTCTGTGCCTTCCATCTTGCCGAGGCCCTGCAGTATCGTCCGGTCGGGTCACCTGCATGCGAGAGCGTTCGCGGCGCGCCCGTGCAGACAGACCCACCCCTCGTCGCTGCGCCACACCCGTAAGCCGATCCACGGGCGATACGTGGCGATGACTTCGTCGGCCTGCCGCTCGAGTACGCCGGACAGCACCAGATCGCCATCGGCCGCGACGCGCGCTGCGAGCATCGGTGCCATCAGCATCAGCGGGTTGCTCAGGATGTTGGCGACGACCAGGTCGAAACTGCCACCTGGGTCGGCATCCGGCGTTCCGAAGCCCACCTGGCAACGGTTGGTGGCGGCGTTGTGGCGGCTTGCGGCCACCGCCTGCTCGTCGATGTCGATGCCGAGCACCGACGCCGCACCCAGACGCTTCGCGGCGAGCGCCAGGATGCCCGAGCCGCAACCGTAGTCGAGCACCGTGGCGCCCTGTCGCAGGTGCGCATCGATCCACTGCAGACAGAGGCGGGTGGTGGGGTGGCTGCCGGTGCCGAACGCCAGACCTGGATCCAGGACGAGGCAGGCGCCATCGGCCGGCGGCTCGCACCAGGAGGGCACGATCCACAGGCGCGGACTGACGTGGATCGGTTCGAACTGGGCCTGTGTGAGTCGCACCCAGTCCTGCTCAGCCAGGCGCTCGACCTGCGAATCGGGCAGATCGACGCCCAATCCTGCGCAGGCCCTGGCCAGCGCGCCATGTGCATCGACGTCGGCAGGGAACAGCGCCTGGATGAGGCTCTCCGCCCAGACTCCGGGCACCGCATCCGGCTCCCCGTACTGCGGCTCCTCGTCCGGCGTACCGGCCAACGCGTCACTGGCATCGACCGAAAGTGCGCCGAGTTGCAGCAGGGCATCCTCGAGGCGCTCGGCATGCTCGGCCGAGGCGCGGAAGCGCAGTTGCAGGTAGGCCGCACCGGCCTCCCTCAAACTGCCTTTCTCCGGTTCAGGAGCCGCTCCTCCAGATAGTGGATGCTCACCCCACCGCGCTGGAAGCCGGCGTCGTCGAGCATCTCCAGGTGCAGCGGGATGTTGGTCTTGATGCCATCCACCGCCATCTCCGAGAGCGCGATGCGCAGCCGTGCCATGGCCTGCTCGCGGGTGTCGCCGTGCGCGATGATCTTGCCGATCATCGAGTCGTAGTGCGACGGCACCGTGTAGTCGGCGTAGACATGCGAGTCGACGCGTACGCCGGGGCCACCGGGCGTGTGCCAGCGCGTCACCTTGCCCGGCGACGGGATGAAGGTGAAGGGGTCCTCGGCATTGATGCGGCACTCCATGGCGTGGCCACGGAGCGGGATCTCCTTCTGCGTGAAGCCGAGCCGACGACCCGCCGCGACCCAGATCTGCTGCTGGATGATGTCGATCCCGGTGACCAGCTCGGTGACCGGGTGTTCGACCTGCACCCGCGTGTTCATCTCGATGAAGTAGAACTCGCCGTTCTCGAACAGGAACTCGAAGGTGCCGGCGCCACGGTAGCCGATCTTGCGGCAGGCTTCGGCGCAGAGGCTGCCGATCTTGGCCCGCTGGCGTGGTGTCAGTCCGGGTGCCGGGGCTTCCTCGATGACCTTCTGGTGTCGCCGCTGCAGCGAGCAGTCGCGGTCGCCCAGGTAGACCGCGTTGTTGAAGCCGTCGGCCAGCACCTGGATCTCGATGTGGCGTGGCTGCTCGAGGAACTTCTCCATGTACACGGTGGGGTTGTTGAACGCCGCCTGCGCCTCGCTGCGGGTGGTCTGCACCGCATGCAGGAGCGCCGCTTCGGTATGCACCACACGCATCCCGCGCCCGCCGCCACCGCCGGCCGCCTTGACGATGACCGGGTAGCCGATGGTCCGCGCGGCCCGGACGATGCTCGCCGGGTCGTCACCGAGGGCGCCGTCGACGCCCGGCACGCAGGGCACGCCGGCCCGTTTCATGGCGGCTTTGGCCTGCACCTTGTCGCCCATCATGCGGATGGTGTCGGGGCGTGGTCCGATGAAGACGAAGCCCGATTGCTCGACCCGTTCCGCGAAGTCCGCGTTCTCGGAGAGGAAGCCGTAGCCTGGGTGGATGGCCTCTGCGTCGGTGACCTCGGCCGCGCTGATGATGGCCGGGATGTTGAGATAGCTGAGCCCCGGCTGGGCCGGGCCGATGCAGACCGACTCATCGGCGAGCTTGACGTACTTGGCTTCGCGGTCGGCTTCGGAGTGGACGACCACGGTCTTGATGCCGAGCTCGCGGCAGGTGCGCTGGATCCGCAGCGCGATCTCGCCCCGGTTGGCGATCAGGATCTTCTCGAACATCGGCGCGCTTATTCGATGACGAACAGCGGCTCGCCGAATTCCACCGGGTCGCCGTTCTCGGCCAGGATGGCCTTGACCACGCCGGATCGGTCGGCATCGATCTCGTTGAGCAGCTTCATCGCCTCGATGATGCAAAGCGGGTCGCCTTCCTTGACGCTCTGCCCGACCTCGACGAAGGGCGCACCCCCGGGCGAGGCGGAGCGGTAGAAGGTGCCGACCATCGGCGACTTCACCTGGTGGCCGGCAGGCGCTGCCACCGGCGCCTCCGCTGCGGCGGGTGCCGGAGCCACTGCCGGCGGGGCGACCGGGGCCGGTGCGGCTGCCGGCAGCAGCACCGCCTGGCTCGCCGCTGCGGCTGCCGGGGCTGCACTGGGGGCGCCTTGCTGCACACGGATGATGCGCACCGTCTCCTCGCCCTCCTTGATCTCGAGTTCGGCGATGCCCGAGTCCTGGACGAGATCGATCAGGGTCTTCAGCTTGCGCAGGTCCATGCGGTCTCCGGAGAAGCGTTCAGCGAGGTTCGGCGGCCAGCCGTGCGGCCGCCGCGCGCAAGGCAAGGAGATAGCCATCCGTGCCCAGGCCGCAGATCACGCCGGTGGCGAGATCGGAGAGCAGAGAGTGGTGCCGGAAGGTCTCGCGAGCGAAGACGTTCGACAGGTGCACCTCGACGAAGGGAATGGCGACGGCCGCCAGGGCATCGCGGATGGCGATGCTGGTGTGCGTGAAGGCGGCGGGGTTGATGATGATGAAGCGGGTGCCATCGCTTGCCGCAGCCTGGATGCGTTCAACGATCGCACCTTCGTGGTTGCTCTGAAAGCCCACGACCTCGACCCCGGACTCGCCGCCGAGGGCGGTCAGTCGGGTGTCGATCTCTTCCAGCGTTCCCGCCCCGTACACCCCCGGTTCACGCTGGCCCAGAAGATTGAGATTCGGACCGTGAACGACCAGGACGCGGGGCGCCGAGACAGGGAGAACAGCGTCTGACATGCCCCGGAGTCTGCCTTCCGGACCACGTCTTGTCCAGAGTTTTCGCGGAAATTGGCAGAAGATACCGGCTAATTAACCGATATACGCATCAAAGCAGCGATGCAAGTGCTTGATCGAGTTCGCTTTCCCGATAGATACCGGTACGCGTCTGCGCCACCGCGCCAGAGCGGTCGATCACCAGCGTGAAGGGCATCACGCCCTTGCTGTCGCCGGCCGCCTTGAGCAGTTCGTAGCCGGCCGCCTCGGCGGTCACGATGGGGTAGTTGATGCCCATCCTGCGCATGAACGGAGCCACCGAGTCGGGGTCGTCGATGGCCACGCCCACGAACACCAGTCCGCGGTCGCGATACTTGTCCTGCAACCGCACGAAGCCGGGCATCTCCTCGACACAGGGCGCGCACCAGGTGGCCCAGAAGTTCACCACCAGGACCTTGCCCCGGTACTGTCCGAGGTCGTGCGGTCTGCCCTGAGCATCGGGCAGGGTGGCGGCGAAGATCGCTTGCACCCGCTGGTCCGGATCGGGTGCGGCGGATTTGCGACCGATGCCGACGGCTGCACCGGCGGCGACGGCCAGAACCACCATTCCGGCGATCAGGATGCGCGTCTTCATGGCTTGTCCTTGAACGTGTCCAATCTGGCTAGGAACGTCTCGGGCGGTTGGAAGTTCAACACTCGCTGCGCGCGCCTTTCGATGCCCTGACCGTCGAACAGCAGCACCGCCGGTGGCCCGAACAGGCCGAACGCGGCCAGTGCCTCACGGTCGGCCGGCGTCGATGCGGTGACATCGAACCGCAGTCGCCGCCAGCCCTCGAGCCGTTGTGCCACCGTCGGGTCGGCGAAGGTGTGGCGTTCGAGCTCGCGGCAGGTGGTACACCAGTCGGCGGTGAAGTCGAGCAGCACCGGCCGACCGCCGTTGTCCGCCAAGGCGGCACGCACCTGCTGCAGTGAGGTCACGCGTTCGAACGACGGGGCTCCGGCGGCGTGCTCCGCTGCCGCGATGCGGTCCCAGGTCGGTGACCAGACCGGTTGGGTGATCCACACCGCCACCCCGAGCAGCATCACGCCAAAGGCGATACGGAGATGGCCGTACCAGGCGTTGGCGCGGCTGATGAGGTGCCCGGCCGAGGTGCCGACGGCGAGCAGCGGTACACCCATGCCGAGCGCCAACGCGAACAGCGCACTGCCGCCGAGCCAGACATCGCCACTGCGCGAGAGGAAGAGCAGCGCGCCGGCCAGGGGCGGGGCGATGCAGGGGCCGACGATCAGCGCCGACAGCACCCCCATCGTTGCGGCGCCCGAGAAGCGCCCGCCGGGAACACGCTGCGAAAGCCCGCTGGCCCAGGCCTGCAGGCTGGCCGGCAACTGCAGCTCGAAGAGGCCGAACATCGACAGTGCGAGCAGCACGAACAGCGAGGCGAAGCCCGTCAGTACCCAAGGATCCTGCAACAGGCTGGAGAGCAGCACGCCCGACAGCCCGGCCGCCACGCCCGCCAGCGCGTAGGTCACCGCCATCGCCAAGACATAGGCCAGGGACAGTGCGAAGGCTCGTTGACGGTCGCCGGCACCACCACCGGAGCTGCCCTGGCCGACGATGATGCCGGACAGGATCGGCAGCATCGGCAGCATGCAGGGCGTCAGTGCCAGCAGCAGGCCGGCGCCAAAGAACGCGGCGAGGGTGAGCGGCAGCGAGTCCGAGAACAGGGCCCGTGCGACGCGTTCCGATTCGTCCTCGTCGGCGCCCCCCGGCGCTGCATCGGCCGGGCGGTCAACGGCCGCGGGCAGAACCCATGCGGTGCGCGGCTGGACGTTCCCGGCGCCGCGCGCGATCGCGGCAAGGCTACCGTCGATCGCCGACACGGCATCGGGTGCCACCCGGAACTGCGCAGTCTGAGGCGGGTAGCAGAGGCCGGCATCGGCGCAGCCCTGATAGGTCACGGCCAGGGTCCCATCGCCTGCCGGGCCTGATTCGACGCGCCCCGTGACTTCGCCACGAAGGATCTCGACGCGCCCGAAGTTGGGGTCGTCCTTGACCGTACCGCGGGGGAGTACGAGCCGTGGTGGCACATCGCCGGCCGGGACCGCCGCGGCATGGATGCGCTCGCGGTAGAGGTAGTAGCCGTCACGGATGCGGAACACCAGATCGATGCCGCCACCACTTGCGCGCGCGGCATCGACTGCGAACACCTGTTCCGGCGGCAGGGGTGCCGCATCCTGCCCGTGCGATGCCGGCCCGCCGGCCGCCACTGCAAAGCCGCAAGCATTGGCCAGCAGCAGGGCAGCCAGAGCATGCAGGAGGGAGTGGGTCGCGCTTCGCATCGTCGTGGCCGGGGGGTCCGGATCAGCCGCCCGATGCGGCGGGCGTGGCCGCGCCTGCCGCGGATGCCGGACGGCAGACGCCGCGCACCCAGTCCAGGTAGGTTTCGCTGCCGCCGTCGGCCCGCACCAGCAGGACCTCCGGCAGATCATGGGGGTGGTCTCGCTGCAGGGCCTCCTGCAGGGCCCCGGCACGGGCGGCGGTGGTCTTGGCGGTGAGAGCCACCTCTTCCGCCGTCTCCAGTTTCCCGTTCCAGCCGTAGATCGATCGTCCCGCCGCAGCGATGTGCACGCAGGCGGCGAGGCCCGACTCGACCCAGCGTTGCGCCGCTTCCGCGGCGCGTCTGTGGTCGGAGAAGGTCGTCAGCAGCAGGACCACGGCCGACCCTGGGTTTGCCGGCGGGCCAGGCGATGCGTCAGATGCCGGCGGGTGGGGAGCGCCCATCGATCGACTCCAGAAAGGATGCGACCGTGGGATAACGAAGACGCAGGCGCAGTTCCCGTCGTGCCCGACGATTGTCGAGTCGGCGCGACTCGGCCATGAACGACCAGAGCATCGGTTCGACGCGTTCCCGTAACGTTTCACGTGGCAGGCGGGGGGGGCGCGGCATCCCGAAATGGTCGGCCACTGCGTCGAAGTGGTCGCCCATCCGCGATGGCAGGTCGTCACACAGGTTGTAGGCGCGTCCGCCGCGGCCCCGCAACAGTCCCAGCGCGCAGGCCCGAGCCAGATCGTCGGCGTGGATGTGGTTGCTCCAGCTGTCCTCTTCGGTCCGGAGCGCCGGAGTCCCGGCGCGCAGGCGTGCCAGCGGCAGGCGGTCGGCAGCGTAGATGCCGGGCGCACGCAGGATCGTCGTTGCCACCCCGAGACGTCGCCCCCATCCTCGCACCAGCCGTTCGGCCGCCACCCTGCGCCGCGCGCGCGGGGATGCTGCCCGCTGCCGTGAGGTCTCTGTCACCATGGCACCGTCATGGTCACCGTAGACGCCACTGGTGCTGATATAAACCAGACAGCGTGGTACGCTTCGCCCCGAAAGCGCAGCCAGGGCCCTCCGCAGCCGGGGGTCACCGTCCGCATCGGATGCCGGCGGCGCCGTGTAGATGACCCGGTCGGCCTGACCCGCGAGGCGTTCCAGGCCGGACCCGCTGTCAAGGTCTCCGACCACGACCCGCACGCCCGCCAAGCGCAAGCGCGTCACCTGGGGCCCTTCGCGTACGAGCGCAGTGACTCGCCAATGCCGCGGCACACAGGCCAGCGTGCGGAACGCGACATCGCCACCGCCGATCAGGAGCAGCCGAGTGGTTCGGCCGACGGCATTTCTGTACTGAGGATTCACGTTTGACGGTTACGACGATACGGCTCGAGCCGAGCGGCCAGCAGTTCACCGCCGGACCCGGCCAGAGCATCCTGGAAGCCGCGCTGGCAGCCGGCGTGTGCCTGCCCTACGGTTGCCGCGACGGTGCCTGTGGCGCCTGCAAGGGAGCGATTCTGGCCGGCAGCGTCGACCACGGCAAGTCGCGCATCGACACCCTCACCGAGGCCGAGCGCGCCGCCGGCAAGGCCTTGTTCTGCTGCGCGGTCGCGCTGGGGGACCTGGTCATCGAGTCGCGCACCGTCGCCGGGGCTGCCGACATCCCGGTGCGCAAGCTGCCGGCGCGCATCGAGCGGCTGGAACGCGCCGCGCCCGATGTGGTGGTGATGACGCTGCGGCTTCCGGCCAATGACCGCTTCGTGTTCCTGCCGGGTCAGTTCATCGACCTCCTGCTGGCACAGGGCAAGCGCCGCAGCTACTCGATCGCCAGTGCGCCGAGCCGGGCGGGCGAGATCGAGTTGCACGTCCGCTATCTGCAGGGAGGGCTGTTCAGCGAGCAGGTCTTCGGTGCCCTCAAGGAGCGGGACATCCTGCGTTTCGAGGGCCCCCTGGGGACGACCTGGTTGCGCGAGGACAGCGAGCGGCCGATCCTGATGGTGGGCGGTGGCACCGGCTTTGCCCCGCTGCAGTCCATGCTCGAGACGCTGCTCGAGAAGGAGAGTCTGCGGCCGGTGCACCTGTATGTCGGTGCCCGCACCCGCGAAGGACTCTATCGTGACGAACTGGCGCGACGATTCGCCGCTGCCTCGCGCCGAATCCGCTACGTGCCGGTCCTTTCGGAGGCGACGCCAGCCTGCCGGTGGGACGGCCGCAGCGGTCTGGTGCACGCGGCTGCCCTCGCCGATCTGACCGACCTCTCCGGTTTCGACGCCTACGTCTGCGGCGCTCCGGCGATGGTCGATGCGGCGCGCCGCGACTTCGCGGCAGCCGGCCTGCCCGAGGACCGGTTCTTTGCCGATGCCTTCACGGTGGCCGCCGATTGAACCAGGCAAGGCCCCGCCGCTGCCCGAGCAGCACCCCCCGCCCCTCCAGGGCGCGGCCGTGAGCCGCGACCGGGAGCCCGTTGCAGAACCCGCCTGCCAAACGAGAACCGAATGACCACTCTGCTCATCGTCGAATCCCCTTCCAAGGGCAAGACACTCGCGAAGTACCTCGGACCCGGTTACGAGGTGCTCGCCTCCTACGGCCACGTGCGCGACCTGCGGCGCAGGGACGGGGCGGTCGACCCGGCGCAAGGCTTCTCGATGTCGTACGAACTGATCGACCGCAACAAGCGCCATGTCGATGCCATCCTCAAGGCTGCTGCTGCTGCGGACAAGGTCCTGTTGGCCACCGACCCGGATCGCGAGGGTGAGGCCATCGCCTGGCACCTCTCGGAGATCCTGCACGATAACCAGGCCACCGCTGCCAAGCCGCTCAAGCGCGTGGTGTTCCACGAGGTCACCAAGTCTGCCGTGCAACATGCGGTGGACAACCCGCGCGACATCTCGACCAGTCTCGTCAATGCCCAGCAGGCGCGCCGCGCGCTCGACCATCTGGTCGGCTTCAACCTGTCTCCGGTCCTCTGGCGCAAGATCAGACCCGGCCTCTCGGCCGGCCGCGTGCAGAGTCCGGCCCTGCGCCTGATCGTCGAGCGCGAGGAGGAGATCGAGCGCTTCAAGAGCCGCGAGTACTGGTCGCTGCATCTGGACACGCAGAAGGCCAGCCAGCCCTTCTCGGCCAAGCTCGTGCAGTGGCAGGGGTCCAAGGTCGAGCAGTTCAGCTTCACCGACGAAGCCGCACAGGCTGCCGTGGTGGCTGCGCTGCAGGGTCAGGAGGCGCGTGTCGCCAGCGTCGAGCGCAGCGCCAAGACCCGACGTGCAGCGGCACCCTTCACCACCAGCACCCTGCAGCAGGAGGCGGTGCGCAAGCTGGGCATGACCACCGAGCGCACCATGCGCACGGCGCAGACGCTGTACGAGGGCGTCGATGTGGGCGAGGGCACGGTGGGTCTGATCACCTACATGCGGACCGATTCGGTGACGCTCGCCCGTGAGGCCATCGCCGACATCCGCGCCTACATCGAGCGCGAGTTCGATGCCCAGCCGCACGACAAGGGGCGCTACCTGCCGGATCGCCCCAACGTCTACAGCAATGCCGCCGCCAACGCGCAGGAGGCGCACGAGGCGATCCGCCCGACCTCGATCTCGCGCACGCCGGAGAGCGTGCGCCAGTACCTGTCGCCGGAGCAGTTCCGGCTCTACGAGATGGTCTGGAAGCGCACCCTGGCGAGCCAGATGAGTCCGGCGCAGTACGACACGGTGGCCGCGGACATCGTGGTCGGTAGCGGCGTGTTCCGTGCGACTGGCCAGTCGCTGGTCTTCCCGGGCTTCATGAAGGTCTATCTGGAGGGCGAGGACGACAAGGCGGAGGAGGGCGAGACGCGTCTGCCGCAACTCGCCGAGGGCGATGCGCTGCCGGTCGAGCGCATCCGTGGCGAGCAGCACTTCACGCAGCCACCGCCGCGCTACACCGAAGCGAGTCTGGTCAAGGCGCTGGAGGAGTTCGGCATCGGCCGTCCCTCGACCTACGCCAGCATCGTCAAGACCCTGCAGGACCGTGAGTACGTGGTCCTCGACAGGAAGCGCTTCACGCCCACCGGCATCGGCCGACTGGTCTGCGGCTTTCTGGTGCATTACGCGCGGCAGTACGTCGACTACGACTTCACCGCCAAACTCGAGGCCGAACTCGACGGCATCAGCAAGGGCGAGGTCGACTGGATCCCGGTGATGGAGCGTTTCTGGGATGGCTTCCACGGCACTGTGGAGGGTCTGGCCGAGGTCTTGCCCGGCATCCCCTTGCCCGAGCCGTGCCCGAAGTGCGGCAAGGCCGTGCATCTGCGCGCCTCGAGCCGTGGCTTGTTCTGTGGCTGCACCGGTTACCCCGAGTGCGACTACACCAAGCCCTGGGGCCGTGACGAGAGCGAGCCGGCCAACCGCCCCCTGGGCGAGGACCCGGACACCGGACTCCAGATCTACCTCTGCAAGGGACCATACGGACATTACGTCCAGCTCGGCGAGACCCCGGCACCGCCACCCAAGGACGCCAAGGGCAAGGACACGGTGGAGAAGGGCAACCGCGCAGAGATCCCGAAGCCCAAGCGCGCCAGTTGGCCAAAGGAGAAGTCGCTCGAAGAGGCGACTCTCGACGATGCGGTATACCTGCTCTCACTGCCGCGGGTCATCGGCTTGCACCCGGATGGCAAGCCGATCGAGCTCGGCTCCGGCAAGTTCGGCCCCTACGTCAAGCACAACGGGGTGTTCAAGTCGCTGGCCAAGACGGACAGCATCTTCCACATCGAGCTGGCTCGGGCACTGGAACTGCTCGCGACCGAGAAGAGCGGCGCGGTGGGCAAGATCCTCGGCATGCACCCCAAGGACGGACGCCCCATCACCGCCGGCAGCGGAAAGTTCGGGCCGTACGTGAAGTGGGGCGAGGTCTACGCTTCGATCCCCAAGGACGAGGACCCGGAAGCGGTCGATCTGGACATGGCCATCGACCTCATCGCGGCCAAGGTCGCCAAGCAGCTCGGCGACAAGACCGGCGGCATCGTTGTCGATCCGGCCAAGATGCCGGCGGGGAGGGGGCGTCAACAGCGTCCGGCGCGGCAGCAACCGGTCGAGATGGACGGCAACCGCGTCGATGGTCCGCGCCTGGTGCGCGCCGGCGGCCCGGGTGGCGGCGCGGGCAAGGGTAGTGGCAGGGGTGGCCGCAGCCGGGGAGGGCCGCGTGGTGGCGGCCCGCGCAAGGGTGGCAACGCATGAGCACAGGCGCCGAGCGTGTCTTCAGCTTCGAGTTCTTTCCGCCGAAGACGCCGGAGGGGATGCAGAAGCTGCGCGAGACACGGGCACAGCTGGCACAGCTCAGCCCCAAGTTCTTCTCCGTGACCTACGGTGCCGGCGGCTCCACCCAGGAGCGCACGCTGGAGGCCGCCATCGACATCCAGGACCATGGCTGCGAAGCGGCGCCCCACCTTTCCTGCATCGGTTCGACGCGGGACAGCATCCGCACCCTGCTGCAGACCTATCGGCAGCACGGCATCCGCCACACCGTGGCGGTGCGTGGCGACCTGCCTTCCGGCACCATGGACTTCGGGCACTTCCGCTTCGCCTCGGACCTGGTGGAGTTCATCCGGGCCGAGACCGGTGACTGGTTCGAGATCGAGGTCGCTGCCTACCCGGAGGTGCACCCACAGGCGCGCAGTGCGCGAGATGACCTGCTGGCGTTCAAGCGCAAGGTGCAGGCCGGGGCCGACTCCGCCATCACGCAGTACTTCTACAATCCGGAAGCGTACTTCCAGTTCGTCGAGGACTGCCAACGGGAAGGCATCGACATCCCCATTGTCCCTGGCGTCATGCCGATCAGCAATTTCAGCCAGCTGGTGCGCTTCTCCGATGCCTGCGGCGCCGACATCCCGCGCTGGCTGCGCATGAAGATGCAGAGTTTCGGCGACGATTCGGCTTCGATCCGTGCGCTCGGACTCGACGTCGTCACCCATCTCTGCGACCGCCTGTTGGCCGGCGGTGCACCAGGCCTGCACTTCTTCACCATGAACAAGGCGGGCCCGACCAGCACCATCTGGCAGCGCCTCGGGCTCTAGCCCCGGACCGCTCGAGTCTTCCCCTCGGCGGGCTCCGCCCACAGGTCGTGGATGTCGGCGTCGGTGATCCGTACGTCGAGCCAATCTCCGGCCGCGATCCCCTCGGCGCCATCGACGTAGACCACCCCGTCGATCTCCGGCGCGTCCGCCGCGGAACGCGCCACGGCGGTGCCCTCCTCGCTGACCTCATCGACCAGCACGCGCATCTCGCGGCCGACCTTGGCGATCAGGCGGTTGGCGGAGATGTTCTCCTGCAGGTGCATGAATCGCTCGCGCCGGGCCTCTGCCACCTCCGGGTCGACCGCTCCCGGCAGCTGGTTGGCGCTGGCGCCTTCGACCGGTGAATAGGTGAAGCAGCCGACGCGGTCGAGTTGTGCCGCTTCGAGCCATTGCATCAGCTGCTCGAAGTCGCTCTCGGTCTCCCCGGGGAAGCCGACGATGAAGGTGGAGCGCAAGGTGAGGTCGGGCGCCATCTGGCGCCAGCGCTCGATGCGGCGCAGCGTGTCCTCGGCCGCGGCGGGCCGGCGCATGGCTCGAAGGACGGTCGGACTGGCGTGCTGGAAGGGGATGTCGAGGTAGGGCAGCAGCGTGCCGCCGGCGGCCATCAACTCGACCAACTCATCGACGTGCGGGTAGGGGTAGACGTAGTGCAAGCGCACCCAGGCGCCGAGCGAGGCCAGTTCACGCGCCAGTTCGGTGATCTGCGACCTCACCGGGCGTCCGCCCCAGAAGTCGGTGCGGTACTTGCGGTCCACGCCATACGCTGACGTGTCCTGGCTGATCACCAGCAGCTCCTTGACGCCGGACGAGACCAGCTTCTCCGCCTCGCGCAGGACCTCTCCAGCCGGGCGGCTGTCGAGCCTGCCGCGCATCGAGGGGATGATGCAGAACGAGCAGCGGTGGTCGCATCCCTCGCTGATCTTGAGGTAGGCGTAGTGTCGAGGGGTGAGCTTGATGCCGGCCGGGGGGATGAGGTCGGTGAACGGGTCATGCGGCTTGGGAAGGTGCTCGTGCACCACACCCATGACCTCCTCCAGCGCGTGCGGGCCGGTCACCGCCAGTACCGCCGGGTGGGCATCGAGGATGACGTCGCGCCTGGCGCCCAGACAGCCGGTGACCACCACCTTGCCGTTCTCGGCCAGTGCCTCGCCGATGGCATCGAGCGACTCCTCCACCGCCGAATCGATGAAGCCGCAGGTGTTGACCACGACCAGGTCGGCGCCGTCGTAGTCGGCCGAGATCTCGTAGCCCTCGGCGCGCAGGCGGGTCAGGATGCGTTCGGAATCGACCAGCGCCTTGGGGCAGCCGAGCGAGACGAAGCCGACCCGTGGCACCACCATGGACCCTGCCGCCACGGGCTATCTGTCCGGCTTCGGGTCGGCCGGTTTGCCTTGGAAGGGCGGAAACGGGAAGCCTTGCAACATGCTGCGCGTCTGGTTCTCGAACTGCCCCTGCATGTCGGCGAACAACTTGGCGCTCTGCTCCAGATAATTGCCGACCATGCCTTGCAGGGCCGGCGCCTGCACGGCCAACAACTGCTGCCACATCTCGGCACTCATCTTGGCCGTGTCGCCAAGTTCGCTCTGCTGATTCTTAAGCTTGGCCTGCAGGTCGATGAAGGTCTGCAGGTTGCGCTCGAGGAAGGTACCGAGGAAGCCCTGCATGGTGTGGCCATAGAAGCGGATCATCTGCTCGAGCACCGTGCTGGAGAGGATGGGCGTACCACCACCCTCTTCCTCGAGGATGATCTGCAGCAGGATGCTGCGCGTCAGGTCTTCCCCGGACTTGGCATCGACCACCTGGAACACGGATTGGTCCATGACCAGCGCCTTGATGTCGCCGAGCGTGATGTACGCGCTGGCCCGGGTGTCGTAGAGACGCCGGTTCGGGTACTTCTTGATCAGCCTCGGGGGGTTGGTGGTCATCTGCCTTCGCTGCGCTGCGACACGCGCCGTAACTGCCTCATCTGCAAATTCTATCCCCATACCTGCGGTGGCCACATCCCGCGATGCAAAAAAGTTGTTGACAGCCCTTTGCGGCGCCGGATAGGATTCTTGTGCAGCGCAACATTAGCATCTCTGGAACCACCCCGAAATCCCTTCAAGGAGTCTGAAAATGCTGAACATCAATGCCCAATTCGCGGATGCACAAAAGTCGGTCGCCGAGCAGGGTGCTCGTCTGGCCCACATCTCTCTGGCCAACACCCAGAAGCTGGTCGATCTGCAGATGAAGTTGGCGGAAGCCACCGTCGCCGATCTCACCGAGCTGGCGAAGACCGTCTCCGCCGCCAAGGACATCAACGATCTGGTCAACCTGCGCAGCAAGTGGGCCGAGACCTCGATCGAGAAGTCGGTGAGCTACGGCAAGGCGGTCTATGAGACCACTTCGAAGGCTCAGGCCGAAGTCAACCAGTTCCTGCAGGACAGCTTCGCCAAGCTCAACAGCGACCTGACCGCGGCTGTCGAGTCGGCCACCAAGTCGGCGCCGAACGGCACCGATGCGCTGCTCTCGGCCGTCAAGTCGACCGTTGCTGCCACTTCGGCTGCCGTGGACAACCTCACCAAGGCTGCCAAGCAGGTTGCCGAGATGACCGAGTCGACCGTGAAGGCTGCCGCCAGCGCCACCGCCGACGCTGTCAAGACCCCGGCCAAGCGCGCTGCTGCCGCTGCCTGATCGAGCAGGATCCGCAGACCCCCGGGCCGCCCGCGTGGTGGCCCTGTCCCGCGAGGGACTTCCGACCGCGCCCCGAGGCGCGGTTTTTTTTGGGTGGCCGATCGCACGGTAGACTCTCGACCGTGGACTCGGACGACCCGCTCGCCAATTGCCGAAGGAGTGCCATCGTCACGGGTGCTGGTAGCGGCATCGGCCGTGGTGTGGTGCAGGCTCTGCTCGCCGATGGCTGGCGCGTCGGTCTGATCGGCCGCCGCGAGGCGGCCTTGGCAGAGACGGCACGCGGTCACCCAGAAGCCTTGGTACTGCCTTGCGACATCGGCCGGCCGGACGCCGTGCGCGAGGCCTTCGAGCGTTTCCTCGGTCGTTTTGGGCGGCTCGACCTGTTGTTCAACAACGCCGGGGTGGGCACTCCGCAGGTGCCGCTGGAGACGCTCGAGGCGGAGGCCTGGCTGGCCTGCGTCAACGTCAACCTCAACGGCACCTTCTACTGCACGCAGAACGCGTTCCGCATCATGAAGGCGCAAGACCCCAGAGGCGGTCGCATCATCAACAACGGTTCGATCGCGGCGACCACTCCCCGCCCCAACAACCCGGCGTATACCGCCACCAAGCACGCCATCACCGGGCTCACCAAGGCGAGTGCCCTGGACGGGCGCGCCCACGACATCGCCGTGGGGCAGATCGACATCGGCAACGCCGACACCGAGATGGCTCGACCCATGGCGCAGGGCATCCTCCAGGCGAACGGCTCGACGCTGGTCGAGCCGCGCATCGACGTAGCCCATGTGGTGGATGCGGTGCGCTACATGGCCGGACTGCCGCTCCGCAGCAACGTCCTCTTCCTCACCGTGATGGCGACCCGCCAGCCCTTTGTCGGGCGGGGCTGAAGGCTTCCCCGCGCGACTAGCAGGACAGGTCGCAGTCGCGGTCCTCGGGCGCCAGGCGGGCCAGCAAGGCCTCGGACTCCTTGCCGCGTCCGGCCTGGGCCAGCGCAGCACCCAGAGCGCGGATGATGTTGGCATCGCCGGGCGCCATCTCCAGCGCCTTTTGCAGCGCTGCCAGAGCCTCGTCGACCTTGCCGGAGCGCAGCAGTGCCTGCCCGCGGCTCAGCCAGGCGTCGAAATTGTTGGGGTCGGAGACAGTCCACGACGCCGTGTGTGCCAGTGCCGCGGCCCAGTCCCCGGCCTCGGCGAGACGCTGCATCTGCAGGAACGCGGGCTGCTCGGCGACCGGCAGCTCCCACAAGGCTTGCCCGGAGAACGGTGCGAGCGGTTCCGCCGGCTTGCTGCGGAGCGCATCGAGCCAGTCGGCCGGCATCGCGTAGTAGTAGCCCGAATGGCCGGCGGAGAGGAAGGTGGTGATGCCCACCAGTGCACCGTTGGCATCGAACAATCCGCCGCCGCTCGCACCGAGTCCGAAGCCGGCCGAGGTCTCGATCACGTGGCTCGCCAGATAGGGGTGCAATGCACTGACGCGACCCTCGGTGAAGAAGGCCTCGATGCCACCGGGATAGCCGTAGAAGAACACCGTCTCGCCGGTGGTGAGCTCGGCGGTCGGCCGCACCGGGACCGGAGTGAACGGCATCTCGTCGGTGATCAGCAGGCAGAGGTCGCGGTGGAGGTCGATCCTCTGCGAATAGACGTTGTAGCGCATCGAACCCTTGAGCACGACAGCCTGGTCGCTGTTGCGCGTGACATGGCAGTTGGTGAGGACCTCGTTGCGTCCGACCACCACGCCGCTGCCCGAGTAGCTCTTGTTGCCGGTGGCGCTGGCGGAGACCTTGAGCACGGAGACCGACAGGCGAGTGATGAAACCTGCGTCGAACCCGGCGGCATGGGCGCCGACGGTGGCCATGAGGCTCGCGACGCCGAGCATCAGACCAGAAAGTTTGCGTCGCATGGGATGGACCTCAGAGTGCGCTGACCGTGGGTAGGCAGATGCAGCGTCGTAAAGTTCAGCGGGGAGCGCTGACGCACCAGAATGATGCATCGCAGCGCAACAAAGCCGAAAACCATGCATGAATGAGGGCTTTATCCAACAATCACGGGCTGTTTGCAGGGGAAATACGCGTTGTTGCGCCGCGACAAACTCTTCCCTATACTCGAATCGTCGCTTGATTCCTCCTCCTTCAGCGACTTTGGGGCCCGATCCGGGCCCCCTTTTTTAAACCGGCCCAAGGCCTGTTCGCACGCCCCTGCCGACCTATACTTCGGGGTCGTCGTCCAGACCCGGAGACCCGATGAGTCGTACCGTCCACTGTGTGAAGCTCGGCCGCGAGGCGGACGGGCTTGACTTTGCGCCCTACCCGGGCGAACTCGGCAAGCGCATCTTCGACAGCGTCTCGAAGGAAGCCTGGCAGGCCTGGCTCAAGCATCAGACCATGCTGGTGAACGAGAACCGCCTCAATCTCGCCGACGCGCGGGCCCGCAAGTACCTGGCCGAGCAGATGGAGAGTCATTTCTTTGGCGGCGGAGCCGATGCGGTCGAAGGTTTCGTGCCGCCCAAGGCCTGAGGCCGGGCATCGCTCCGTGACCGGTTCCGGGCGCGGGCACCCGGCGTGATGTCGACCCTGCGGGCCCGCTGAGCACTTTGCTGACTACCTCCATGGAACTCCATCCGCCTGCTTCCCCGCTCGGTCACAAGGCCCACGGCAAGGCCAGGAACTACGACCACGGCCACTTCCTCAACCGCGAGTTGGGTGTGCTGGCCTTCAATCGCCGCGTCCAGGAGAAAGCGGAGAACCCGGAGACGCCGCTGCTCGAGCGTCTGCGCTACCTCTGCATCACCACCAGCAACCTCGACGAGTTCTTCGAGGTGCGGGTCGGCTCGCTGAAGAACCAGGTGGCGGAGCACAAATCGCACCGCGACCCGGACGGCACGACGCCGGTCGAGACCCTGCAGCGCATCGCACGCGAGGCGCATGAGCTGGTGGAGCGGCAGTATCGGCTGTTCAACGAGTCCCTGATCCCGGCACTGGCCGCGGAGGACATCGTCTTTCTCCGCCGTTCGCTGTGGAATGACGCGCAGCGGGCGTGGGTGGCAGAGTTCTTTGAGCGTGAGGTGGCACCGGTCCTCACGCCCATCGTGCTCGACCCGGCGCATCCCTTCCCCCGGCTGCTCAACAAGAGCCTCAATTTCGCGGTGACGTTGCAGGGTACCGACGCCTTCGGGCGCAAGCCGACGCTGGCCATCGTCCAGGCACCGCGTGTCCTGCCGCGGGTGATCCGCATGCCGACGGCGATCAGCGGCCATCGCGACGGTTTCGTGTTTCTCTCGTCGATTATCCACTCGCAGGTCGCAGACCTGTTCCCGGGCATGCAGATCGACGGCTGCTATCAGTTCCGCGTGACCCGCAACGCCGAACTCCAGTTCGACGAGGATGAGGTCGCCAACCTGCGCACCGCCTTGCAGGGCGGACTGCCGCAGCGGCGCTTCGCCGATGCGGTGCGCCTGGAGGTGGTCGATACCTGCCCGCTCGCGGTCAGCGACCTGCTGCTTCGGCAGTTCGATCTGGAGCAAGGTGAGCTCTACCGGGTGGATGGGCCGGTCAATCTGGTGCGTCTGATGCAGGTCCCGGACATGGTCGATCGACCCGACCTCAAGTTCCCGCCCTTCACCCCGGGTCTGCCCAAGGTTCTGCGCAAGGGCCCGGATCTGTTCTCGGTCATCCGCCAGCAGGACCTGCTCCTGCACCACCCCTTCCAGAGCTTCCAGCCCGTCATCGACTTCATCAAGCAGGCGGCGTCCGATCCCGATGTCGTCGCCATCAAGCAGACCGTCTACCGCACCGGCCATGACTCGGCGCTGATGGAGGCCCTGCTGGCCGCCGCGCAGCGCGGCAAGGAAGTGACGGTGGTGGTCGAGCTGATGGCGCGTTTCGACGAGGAGACCAACATCAACTGGGCGCAGCGTTTCGAGGACGCCGGCGCGCACGTGGTGTACGGCGTCTTCGGCTTCAAGACCCACGCCAAGATGGCGCTGGTGATCCGCCGTGAGCAGGGGGTCCTGCAGCGCTACGTCCACCTGGGCACCGGCAACTACCACGCTCGCACTGCACGGCTCTACACCGACTTCGGACTCTTCACCTGCGACCCGGCACTGACGCGCGATGTCGCCGGCATCTTCCGTCAGCTCACGGGTACTGGTCGACCGGTACCCAACCAGTTGATCTGGCAGGCGCCCTTCGACCTGCACAGCAACATCGTGCAGGCCATCGACCGTGAAGCCGAGCATGCGCGTGCCGGGCGTCCAGCGCACATCATCGCCAAGATGAACGCCCTGCTCGAGCCCGATGCCATCGAGGCGCTCTACCGTGCCAGCCAGGCCGGCGTTCGTATCGACCTGATCGTGCGCGGGGTGTGCGCCCTGCGGCCCGGGGTGCCGGGACTCTCGGAGAAAATCCGCGTGCGCTCCGTGATCGGGCGTTTCCTCGAGCACAGCCGCATCTTCTATTTCCGCAACGACCGCGACCCCGACCTCTATCTGTCCTCTGCCGACTGGATGGACCGCAACTTCTTCCGCCGGGTCGAGGCGTGTTTCCCGGTGCGTGACCGCCGCCTCAAGGAGCGCATCCTGCGGGAGGGTGTCCGGCCTTACCTCAACGACAACACTCAGGCCTGGCTGATGGACGGCGACGGCAGCTACCGGCTGCGTTCGCCGCGCCGAGGCGCGCGGCGGATCGTGGCCCAGCATGATTTGCTGAGCAGGCTTGCGGACACTGTGGACGGTGCCGTCTGAGCCGCGCCTTCATCTTCCTGTCATCTCCCGGTCACAGTTGTTGCAGGCATTTGACGTAAGGTTCGGCCTCATTGCACCAATTCCGTGCAGGAGTCGTGGAAACCGAAGTCAAGTTGGCGATGACGCCGAGCGCTCTGCGACGTCTGCTGCTGAGCCCCCTGTGGTCGATCTGGCGCACCAGCGACGTCCGTCAGCGCCTGCGGACACTCTATTTCGATACGCCGGACGGTGCGCTCGCGCGTGAGGGCATCGCCTTGCGGGTGCGGCGCTGCGGGCGCGATTGGGTGCAGACGGTCAAGGGCGGTGGCGGTTCGGTCGGCGGCATGCACCGGCGGCAGGAGTTCGAGTCGCGTGTCGGTGGCCCGCGACCCGAGCTCGCCAAGGTGCCGGCAAGGCTGCTGCGCGGCGCACTCGGACATGCCACGGTGCGGGACGCGCTGGTGATGGTCTTCGAGACCCGCTTCGACCGTCTGGCACGAACCGTCCACACCACCACCGACGCCGAGGTCGAGGTCGCCTTCGACCGCGGCAGCGTGATGGCGGGGGGGCAGCAGGTACCGATCTGCGAGGTGGAGCTGGAGCTCAAGTCCGGCCATGCCTCCGAGTTGCTGGCCTTGGCGCGGGCCGTGGTGCGCGAGGGGGGGTGGCTCGACGATGTCAGCAAGGCGGCGCGTGGCGGCCGCCTGGCGTGGCCGGACGCAGTGCCGCCGCCGGCGCCGGTGATGGCCGATCCGGCTGCGTCGGCTCCGATCCGCCAATGGCAGCGACTGCTTGCTGCTGCGGTGGCGGCCGGCATCCGGCACCTGCACGGCAACGCTGCCGGGGTGCGCGACGACGATCCGGACCCTGAGTACATCCATCAGATGCGGGTCGCGCTGCGACGTCTGCGCACCGTGCTGGCGGTCGCCCGGCGGCGCCATGACCACCCGCTCACCCGGCACCTGCTCGCCGAGACCCGCTGGCTCGGGCGTAATCTGGGCCCGGCACGCGACTGGGACGTATTGCTCGGCGATACGCTACCGGCACACGTCGCCGAGCAGGGCGTCCCGTCCGGCTACGCACGCTTGCTGCTCGACGCGTCTGCGGCGCGCCGGAGCGCACGCGAAGCCGCCGCCGCCGCAGTGGCCTCGCCCCGCTACGGTGAACTCGTGCTCGATCTGCTGGCCTGGTTGGAGCTGCCCGACCCGCCTGCTCGCAAGGGCGCCGCAGCCGCAGCGCGCGAGACACTGGATCGGCGACACCGGGCGGTGCTCCGTATCGGCCGTCCGGAGGTTCTGGTCGATGATGCGGCGCGGCACCGACTGCGCCTTGCCTGCAAGAAACTGCGCTACACCGCCGAATCCCTGGCGCCTGCCTTTGCGCCGCGGGCGGCGGAGCGCTACATCGCTGGCTTGGCCCACGTCCAGAAGTCGCTCGGCAGCCTCAACGACGCTGCCGTGGCCGCCGCTCACCTCGACAGTCTGCCGGCAGGACGCGCCATGCGTGCCCGCGAGGCGATCAAGCGTCGTCTCGACCGTCTCGCCAGGGCCCGTCTCGACACGCTCGCGGGACAATGGTCCGCGTTCTGCGCCATCCAACCGTTCTGGGAGAAGTGAGATGGACCTCGTCCTGTGGCGCCACGCGGAGGCCGAGTACGGCATCCCGGACCTGGCGCGCGCGCTCACGCCGCACGGCGAGAAGCAGGCTCGGGCCATGGCGCGATGGCTGCGTGAGCACCTGCCGGAGGGCACCCGGGTGCTGGTCAGCCCGGCGCGTCGGACGCAACAGACGGCCGCTGCGCTGGCTCGGGATTTCCAGACGGTCGAGGCACTGGCCCCCGGCACCGACGCCGATGCGGTCCTTGCGGCCTGTGCCTGGATGCCGCACGAGCCCGGTGCGGTGCTGGTGGTCGGGCATCAGCCGACGCTGGGCGAGGTCGCCGGGCGGCTTCTGGGTCTGCGTGGCGGGGTCGCGGTCCGCAAGGGCGCGGTGTGGTGGTTCACCGGACGCGACCGCGCGCAGAGCCCGGTGGTGCTGACCGCCTGTCTGTCGCCATCCTTGCTCCCGGACTGAGCCGCTCCGCAGCGCGGGCGCGGCCTCATGCGGCCGGCTCAGGCGCGTCGCCTGGTCTCTTCGGCTGCTTCCAGGCGCAGTTCGCAGCCGACCATCTGCCATTGACGCACCTCTTCCGTCAGAGCGGCCTGGGTCAGCGGATGCGACTCCAACCATTCCGCGTCGAGGGCGAGCCGGATGCGTTCCGCCTGGCAGGTGATCAGCCGCATGGGTACGCCACCCTCAAGCGCGTGCCGCGAGCGGTGCAGCAGGGCTGCCAGTCGCAGCGCCACGATCTGCGCCAGACGCACCGGATGCCGAAGCGTGGTCGCTACCTTGCCCAACTTGCCACGGTGGCCAAGCACCAGATTGGCCAGGGCCTCCTGCTCGGCGCGCGAGAAGCCGGGCATGTCGGCGTTGTGCAGGATGTAGGCGGAGTGCTTGTGGTACCCGGAGTGCTCCACCGAGAGTCCCAGCTCATGCAGGTCGGCCGCCCAATGCAACTGCTGTCGCGCCGCCTCGTCGCCGGCATCCACGTCGCCGAGCACGGCGAGTGCGGTCTGCGCCACCGCAGCCGCTTGCACCGTATCCACCTGATAGCGGCGCTGGAACTGCGCCACCGTGACGCCTCGCAGGTCCTTCTCGCCGAAACGGCCGAGCATGTCGTAGAGGATGCCCTGCCGCATCGCACCCTCAGCCGGGATCATGCGCTCGATGCCGAAGGCCTCGAACACCGCGACCATGATCGCCAGACCGGCAGCGAGGACCTGCATCCGGTCCTGACGCACCTGCGGGAAGTCGCGCGGGTCGAAGCCGCCGTTGCGGATGCCGCGTTTGACCAAACCCTCCAGGCCCTCACGGGTGATCACGCCCTCGTCCAGACCGTTCGATTCGCCGATGATCTGTGACAGCGCACGTGCTGACCCGGAAGAACCCACCGCCTGAGCCCAATCCGGTCGACGGAACTCGTGGGCCACCACCTCGAGTTCGGTGAGCGCGGCCAGGCGTGCGCGCTGCATGGACTCAGCCGTCACCCCACCGTCAGGGAAATAGCGCAGCGTGTAGCTGACGCAGCCCATGTACAGGCTCTCCAGCCGGATCGGGCGATAGGACTGGCCGATGATGCACTCGGTGGATCCACCGCCGATGTCGACCACCAGACGCCGCGCGCGCGAGGGCGGCAGGCTGTGCGCCACGCCCAGGTAGATGAGCCTTGCCTCCTCGCGTCCCGCAACCACTTCGATCGGAAAGCCGAGCGCCGCCTCGGCGACCGGCAGGAAGGCATCGATGTTCTTGGCGATGCGGAAGGCGTTGGTACCGACCGCACGCACGTCGTGAGCGGCAAAGCCCCGCAGGCGCTGGCCGAAGCGGGCCAGGCAGTCGAGCGCGCGCTGCTGCGACTCTACACTCAGGATCTTCTCGGCATTGAGTCCAGCGCCGAGCCGAACCGGCTCGCGCAAGGCATCGATCGGGAAGATCTGGCCGTCGACCACGCGGGCGACCTGAAGATGGAAACTGTTCGACCCGAGGTCGACGGAGGCGAGGGTCCTCGGCGGATTCAACACATTCACCCCTGTGGCTGCAGACCGCCAACCTCGCTGGGCCGGCGCAGCGCGGAGTCTACCTTTTGCGCGGCCGCTCAGCCGCCGGTGCTGACTCGCACCAAGGTCTCCGGAGTGACGTGGCGAACATCGCGTCCCTGCACCATGTAGACCACGTACTCGGTCATGTTGGTGGCATGGTCGCCGATGCGTTCGATGGCCTTGGCGACGAACAGGATGTCGAGCGCCGCCGAGATGTTGCGCGGGTTCTCCATCATGTGCGTGATGAGTTGGCGCGTGACGCCATCGAACTCCTGGTCGACGGCCATGTCGGCTGCGGCAACGATCGGTGCCACGCTGGGGTCGAGTCGTGCATAGGCATCGAGTGCCTGCCGCACCATCACCCGCACCTTCTCCAGCATCGACCTCAGTTCGGCGAAGCGCGTCACCTGCAGCCCCTCCTGCAGGGCGATGGCGTGTGCCTTGCGCGCGATCTTCTC
>Ga0172373_10000112_pt1 | contig 117726 bp, 95 predicted proteins | sample Lak10m_2_FD_114546 | JGI IMG/M metagenome (GOLD analysis project Ga0172373, IMG submission 114546) | Freshwater microbial communities from Kabuno Bay, South-Kivu, Congo - kab_092012_10m | ecosystem: Environmental > Aquatic > Freshwater > Lake | place: Democratic Republic of the Congo...
ATACTGGAAGCAGTGGAGGGATTTCATGGTGGAATCCATTAATTGATCTTACTCCCTATGCGAATAAAACTGTTCAAATCGCGCTTTATTTCAATTCTTACTATGGAGGTAATCCAGGTTGGTTTATTGATGACATAGAATTGGATTACACAAGGAATCATGATGTCGGAGCATATAAAATTCTCGGACCTATAGGTATAATAAAAATGGATTCTACAATTGTACCAAAGGCAATTATCAGAAATTTTGGGCTTAATACGGAGATATTCAGTACAAATTTCAGTATAGATCCTGTATATAGCAGTACTAAACAAATTACATTAACTGCATGTGAATCCGATACTCTTAGTTTTGATAATTGGGTTGCAAGTCCAGCATATTCTTATATGTCAAAAGTAAAAACACTCCTTTCCAATGATGAAGACCATAGAAATGATTCCATCATGGGAACCGTAATAGTCAGTTCAGGACATGGGCCTTCTATATATAGCATTACACCTAACCATATAGGAAATAACGGGAACGTGACTGTTGAAATAACAGGGAATGGTTTTATTCCTGGTGCACGAATTATTTTAACACGAAGTGGCCAAAATGAAATTCTTTCTGATTCGATATTGACTCACGTTGTCAATACTAATATGATCATCACAACATTTGCTATTGTTAATGCAGAATTGGGATTGTGGAATTTAGAAATTACTAATCCAGACAGTCTGAAAACCATTTTTAATAATGGAATAACAATTGAACAAAACCATGAAAATGTCCATATAAATTTTGTTGGTAATAATCCTATTCGAGTTGGACGTGAAAATATTTTTTCGGTTTTAATAAAGAATGTCGGAAATATTAATTGTGATCAACTATTTTTATCAATTAATTCTGATGAAACTGTTTCCCTTGGTTTTAAAGATAATAAATTTCTATGGGACATTATTCCATCTGATACAATACCCAATGATTCCATAGGATGTTTATTGTATGATGTTCCACCTAATAAGGATTGTAAAATAGATTTTACATTAAAGGCAATTGCGTCAGGTCAAAAACAGTTACATTTGACATCAAGGATATTTCATTCCACAAGTCGAAATGATACCTTTTTAAATATTCTTATTAAGGAAAATGACCCAAAGACACAATCAACCTTATTAACTCAATTTCCACCCCCTCCACCTCCCTTAGGTTCAGTTGTATTTCAAGAAGATTATATTATACCTTCGCTGCGCACAGGACATGTTGGAATAGTAATCCTTCATAATGGACAACTTTGCATCTGGGAAAATTTGAATCCAGGTGGAACAACAATTACTACATGGGATGCATTTTGTCGTCGCACTTATCCTATGTACCCCTTACCATTATGGGAGTTTAGTGGATTTTGGGATTATTATGATCCAAAACTTAACCCTAGTCAGATTCAAGCATTATCGGAATGGTGTGAAAAACCAGAAAACCAACTACCCTATAATCTATATACAAAATGCACAGAAGGAATTATTAAAGCTTTCCATGATGCTCTTGGTGTAGATTTAATTCCAAATCATACTGAATGTGTCACTGATTCCCCAGCATTATATTATCATTCTCTCACAAGACATTTCTGGCCTACTTTTAGCTTAAATTCTCCTAATATTTGGTGGTTGATTGGTTCTGCCTTAAGACCTTTCTTTGATGAAGTTTGCGGACCGAGTTCATATTCGTCAAATCTGTCTTCAACCCTTAACGCTGTTACATCTATTGATCCAAATTATAAATTCGGTTTAATTGGAGTTGGTCCCAAGGGGTATATTCCTCAAAATCAGTCTTTATTATACAAGATTCATTTTGAAAATGCCGATTCTGCAACAGCGGAAGCACAGAATATTTCTATTACTGATACATTAAGCAGCGATCTGAATTGGACTTCATTCCAATTTGATACTTCAAGTCATATCCCTACTGGGAAAGTATTTGATGTGACAAAAGGTATTATAACTTGGGTATTTGAAAATATAAACTTACCTCCTAATATATCACCACCAAACGGCGAAGGATGGGTTTCATATTTTATAAATCCAAAAGAAGGTTTAGTGAGCGGGACACAAATTAAAAATCGAGCATCGATCAAATTTGATTTTAATGCCCCAGTCTTGACTGATTATACATATAATATAGTCGATTTTCTTGCTCCTGTTAGCTCTTTAAAACAAGATGTATTTTATTTGGGAGATTTCACGTACTTAATTTCATGGTCGGGACATGATGAAATTAATGGATCTGGATTAAAAGATTACACTATTTATATTTCTGATAGTGCCATTTATGGATATCAGCCTTGGAAAATAAATATTGCTGATACTTTCTCGACATTTAAAGGAGAACCTGGAAGAACTTATTATTTTTATAGTGTTGCTAGAGATTCAGTAGACAATATAGAAAATTTTTCAGGAACGTATGACCTCGTTTTGAAAAATGTTGGCATTATGGATAATATTAATTTTAATTCAGGGTATTTACAAATTTATCCAAATCCATCTAATTGTAGAACGATGGTTGAGTTTTACAATCCACAGCACAAGACATATCATCTGAAGGTTTTTAATCTATATGGCTCAACTGTTCTGGAAAAGAACAACATATCAGTTGGCAATTTTGAGTTTGATGGAAGTACTTTATCTCCTGGAATTTATTTCCTGAGACTGCAGGGAGATAATGTCCAAGTTGGAAAATTGTTAATTAAATAGATTATAGATATTTGACTCAATATCAATAATTACATTTGATATATTTGTGTTGAAACTGGCATCAAAAAAAGTAGTTTTTAGTGGCGTCCTTAAGACATTTTCAAATTTTTACCTTATGAAAGCGAACGATTTATTTAAACCAGTTTTTCTGATAATCCTTTTAGGAATATTCCTATTTACTTTGACAACCTGCAAGAAGAAATCAGAAGAACCACCACCGATTACCAGTGAAACTGTTCCTACTGTTACAACTAATTCAATAACAAACATCACCGAAACCACTGCCACTTGCGGCGGTAATGTAACTTCACAGGGCAGTTCATCCGTTACTGCACTGGGTGTTTGCTGGAGCACCTCATCCAATCCCACAATTTCTGACGCACATACCACCGATGGAAGCGGTACGGGAAGTTTCACAAGTAATATCATCGGATTGACCGCCAATACTCCCTATTATGTTCGTTCATATGCAACCAACAATGCAGGAACGGCATACGGCAATCAAGTGACCTTTACAACAACCGGAACAGGAACTCCTCCAACTGTTACAACTGCCTCTGTCACCAACATTGGCCAAACCACCGCCACCTGCGGCGGTAATGTAACTTCACAGGGCAGTTCATCCGTTACTGCACTGGGTGTTTGCTGGAGCACCTCATCCAATCCAACAATTTCTGACGCACATACCACCGATGGAAGCGATACGGGAAGTTTCACAAGTAATATCACCGGATTGACCGCCAATACTCCCTATTATGTTCGTGCATATGCAACCAACAACGCAGGAACGGCATACGGCAATCAAGTGACCTTTACAACAACCGGAACAGGAACTCCTCCAACTGTTACAACTGCCTCTGTCACCAACATTGGCCAAACCACCGCCACCTGCGGTGGTAACGTGACCTCCCAGGGCAGTTCATCCGTTACTGTACGGGGTGTTTGCTGGAGCACCTCATCCAATCCCACAATTTCTGACGCATATACCACCGATGGAAGCGGTACGGGAAGTTTCACAAGTAATATCACCGGATTGACCGCCAATACTCCCTATTATGTTCGTGCATATGCTACAAACAGTTCTGGTACTGCTTACGGGAATCAGCAACAATTCACCACAACCGGTGGCACACAAGGCGAGCCCTGCCCCGGTATTCCCACCATCATCGACCCGCGCGACGGACAGGTCTATCCTACCGTGCAGATCGGTTCGCAATGCTGGCTTCAGAAGAACATGAATTATCAAACCGGAAACAGCTCGTGTTACGATAATAATACATCAAACTGTGCTACTTACGGCAGACTATATGATTGGCAAACAGCGCTTGGTGTTTGTCCTTCGGGCTGGCATATTCCCACGGATGCCGAATGGTCAACCCTGACCACCTTTTTGGGGGGCGAAGTGGTAGCCGGAGGGAAGATGAAGGAAGCAGGGTATGCTCATTGGGATCCTCCCAACACAGGGGCGACCAACAGCAGCGGGTTCACTGCTCTTCCTGGCGGCGGCCAGAGTCTCACTGGCGGTTTCGCCTTTCTGACGTACAGTGCCTACTTCTGGTCATCGTCAGAGTACTCCTCTCTGTACGCGTGGACCTGGTCCCTCAGCTTCGGTGACAAGAACGTGTACCATTACAACTACCACAAGGCGTACGGTTATTCGGCCCGCTGTGTCCGGGATTGATCATTTGATCATTTAACAGGGAGGGCCTTGTGGGTGGGAGGAAAATTTAAATTGATAATTGATAATGAATTGTGGCGTAATATGATCATTTACCCGTATTTAAGATCAGCTATGATCTGATGCTTGCGGTATTTCAGACTGTTGGGATGTTCGGAAAAGAGTTCAAATACACCCTGGGAGAGAAGCTGAAAAACGAAACGCTCGAGATAATCAATAACAACTACCCCGCAAAACCGGTCGCCTCACCTCCATGCTGGAGACCAAATCAACACATTGTTGGCCGCTTCGGCATACAATATGATGAAATGGATGAGGATAAAACGATAAGAATTTTTATGTCTTATTTTTCGCTGGTATTTATAGGCAACAATTTTGTCCCCGGTAAATATCCAACGCTATTGAATGAATAAAAAAGTGAATTGATAAGGATCAACTACTTAACCACGTTCTTCTTTTTATTTCCTCCTCCAAATCGAACATTTATAAATCATTCCTATCCCGGTCTCTTTTGACCAGGCCTCCATTATATATTGCATGTGCTAGCTATTTAGGTTATAAAACAGTCATTGTTTTAAAAGGAATAGGGCTTTTCTTATAATTGTATGCATTAAAATTTTAATGTTTTTGGGAATCGTGAAATGTTTATTATCTTTGAATTTACTGAATGAGAATTACTTATTCAAGTGATTTCCCCAAAAATTATGACAAAGATTCTTGCCATAGACGACCAACGAAACAATCTGATAGCTATTAAGGCCGCAATCCGAACCTATTTACCTGATTGTACTGTTTTAACTGAACGGTCAGGCGAAGGTGGTTTACTTGCGGCAAAAACGGAAAGACCCGATACGATTCTTTTAGACGTCGTTATGCCCCAAATGGATGGTTTTGAAGTGTGTAAAAGACTAAAGGCAGATAAATCTACGAGACATATCCCTGTTATGCTAATAACGGCATATAAAACAGACATCGAGAGTTGTGTAAAGGGTTTAAATATAGGTGCTGATGCATTTATCTCAAAACCCATTGATACATCCGAATTACTTGCTCGTTTAAATAGCCTGCTCAGAATTAAGGAGACCGAGGATGAATTACGGAAAGACAAGGAGCATTTACTTAAATCCGTAGAAGAAAATTCAAAGAAAATCATATTTCAGACTACCGTTTTAAAGAATATTTCTGATCCGGTAATATCCTTCGATTTAGAAAACCACATAACAAGCTGGAATAAGGCGGCTGAAAAACTTTATGGATGGCGAGAAGATGAAGTTATTGGGAAATCGTACAATGAAGTTCTCATGCCCGAGTTTTCAGAGGAGAGGATATTGATTGATAAAAACCCTATAAATATCAGGGGAACATGTCACGGAGAAGTAATTCATCGAAGTAAAAAAGGAGGTCAACATAAAATTCAGTACACCATTTCATCGATTATAGATGATGGCGGATTTTATATTGGAATGGTGTCAATAAACCGAGACATCACAGAACAAGAAAAGATAAAAGAGGCATTATTTGAAAGCGAAGAGAAATTTAAGGCTATTTTCGAAAACAATGCCTCCGCCATTGCTATTGTTGAACCGGATACTACCATATCCATGGTTAATGATGCCTATTGCGAACTCACCGGATACACGAGAGCAGAAACCATTGGGATGAGTTGGACGAAATTAATACCCCAAGATGATCTTCCCCGAATGAAAGAATTTAACCGCAAGCGTTTGATCGATCCTAAAAGTGTCCCATCAAAATATGAGTTTACATATTATAACAAGAAGGAAGAGGTTCGGAATGTGTTGCTTTCCATTTCATTCAATGAAAAGAATAAAAAGATGATTGTCTCTTTTTTTGACATTACCGAGCGTAAGCATGCAGAGATGGCATTGTTGAAATTCCGCACTATATCGGATCAAGCAAACTATGGTTCTGCAATTTCCAATATGGACGGCAAGTTTGATTATGTAAATGAAACATTTGCCCGGATGCATGGTTGGGAAATAAAAGATCTTCTTGGACATCACTTTTCGGTTGTACTCAGTAATGAACAAAAGCCATCTTTGGGGGTATTTGCAAATCAATTAATAGAAGAAGGCAGTTTTGGGGCAAGGGGAATTTGGCATAAGCGGAAAGACGGTTCGGTTTTCCCTGCTTTGGTGAATGTCACCCTAATCAAAGACGATCAGGGGAACTCTCAATTTTTAGCAGTTACCGTTATAGACATTACTAAGCTTAAAAAAGTCGAAAACGATTTTAGAGAAAGTGAAGAAAGATATAAAACAATATTTAACACAGTTACGGATGTGATATTGCTCACAAAGCTGGACGGTACAATAATTGATGTAAACCTCGGTTTTATTGAGCAATCAGGATATAACAGGGAGGAATCTATTGGTTTCACCCTGTTTGACTTAAACATTTATGCTTCCCCGGAAGAGAGGAATAAACTACTCTATCTTCTCGAATCTCAGGTAAGGGTTCATAATTTTGAAGCTCTCTTGCGTCATAGAGACGGATCACTAAAAGCGGCGCTTATCTCTGCCTCAATCATTTATATAAACAACGAAAAACACATTTTATCCGTAACCAGGGATATAAGTGAAAGAAAAAAGAATGAGCAAGACCTAATCAAATCAAAAGAAAAAGCCGAAGTTGCAAGCCGACTAAAGACTTCTTTACTGCTCAATATGAGCCACGAACTCCGTACACCCCTGAATGGAATCCTCGGATTTGCTGGATTGCTTGGTGATGAATTAGATGATCCACAACAGAGAAAAATGGCGGCTATTATTGATCTTTCGGGAAGAAGACTAATGGCAACACTGAACTCTATTTTGGATCTTTCACAAGTGGAATCTGATCGAACATTAATGGAAATTGAGGTCTGTGACATTGGAGAAACCGTTTCAGAGGTCTTAACCAAACATCAGAGTTTATTTAAGAAGAATAAAATTCAACTTGATCAATTAATCGAACAGGAAGTATATTCCAATCTTGATAAAAATCTGTTGAGTAACATCATTTTTCATCTGATGGAGAATGCAATAAAATATAGTGAGGAAGGGTCTGTCAGCATTATTGTTACCAAAGAAATAAATAACGATAAAGGATATGCAGTATTAAAAGTAAAAGATACCGGTATTGGTATCCCTGAAGAGCAATTTGAATATATTTTTGATGCCTTTCGGCAAGGAAGTGAAGGGTATGGCCGCAGTCACGAAGGAGCCGGACTTGGCCTCACTCTGTGTCAAAAGTTCGTAAAATTGATGGGCGGAGATATCGATGTAAAAAGCGAGGTTGGTATAGGATCGACGTTTACTGTAACTTTCCCGTTATCGGAAAAACCATCTGAGAAAAAAGAAATTAAAACACGGGAAGAAAATTTATGGAAAGAAAGCCTTACAGGGGATAAACCAAGGATTCTCATTGTGGAAGATAATGAGGTAAATTCCGAATTGATAGCATTATACTTAAAAGGAAAGTTTATCACAGAACAGGTTTATAGTGGAAGTTTGGCAATTAATATGACAAACCTGAATAATTATGATGTGATTCTAATGGATATTAACCTTGGTCATGGTTTAAATGGAATTGATACTGCAAAAGAAATCAGAAAAATAGATCGCTATTTACTGACACCAATAATTGCCGTTACGGGTTATTCTACGGAAGGGGAGAAACGTGAAATTCTGGGGAAGGGATTTGACTATTTTATTTCAAAACCGTTTAATAGAGAAGATTTGATCTCAATAATCTGGAGAGCGATAAAAAATATTAAATAGGATCAATCATTGATCATTCCGGATAAAATCAAAAATTGTAACGTAAATATTCATCAAGTAAGGGATTAAAAATTATCCTCTTTGGATTTTTCTTTTGGGGGTGAAATCTCATGTTGTATGTCCGGGTCGGGTTCAGCAACCTTGAAATTTTTTCTTGGTTCAGTCATTACCCGCAAACAATTAATAACCAAATCCTTTTTTGAGGCCGGCCATTTAATATCAAAGGATCCCTTAGAGGAGAATATCCTGATCTTTTCTATTTCATTACCCAGGAACGCAAAGAGAAGCGAGGAAGGCAAATCATAAGTGATACCAACGCCCTGGGTGACCAATCCATCCGGACTCTCAGGAATCCATGCTCCGCCCTTTTTGCTTTTCATGCTATCCAGGGCAAATAAGGACACTCTAAAACCACCTACATACTTAATCCAGATACTATCCCCCCTTGCGACTGAGAATTGAGGTCCATTACCGAAATGTTGGCTGTAATGCTCTAAAGATAACAACGGCTACAATTTAAATAGCCATGTTAAACAATTTACTAAATAAGTTCAGCTTGTGGTTTTTGCGGGGGAATTAATTGAGCTGGAATATTAAAATGCAAGTGTTGTTTCCCCCATGAAATTCCATAAAGGTTTTCGTAAAGTTTTACAAAAGCAGTTGCACCAAAAAAGTTGTTAATCAGGATATGTGCTTCCCAAAGTAAATTTTGTAATTCACCTGATGCTAGTTCTATAGCAAGATTAAATTTTTCAAGCTTAGAGAAAAGTAATGGCCTAGCATGTAGTAAATGTTCATCGTAATTTGAGAAATAAGTAACTGCATCTTCTATTATTTTTTCTTTGTCACTTTGACATGAAAACATGAATTGCTTAAGCCAACTTGTTACTAATTCTTTAGAAAGTTTTTCCGAATCATCACATAATTCTAATAGGTCAAGAGAATACTTCTCAATAAGTGGGATGTATGCAGGTAATGCTTCAGGTCCTTCATTTTTCATAATTTCTTTCACTCTCTCAAATCCTCTCTTTATTGACCTTGCTGGTGTACCATTTATCTGAGGATCAATAGGACCTAAAGTTGCACTCGGATGAAGAGTAATAGAATTTCCAGATAGCGCAAGCATCGTTGCTGCCGAATATGCTGAATGAGGTATTAAAAAATGAACTTTTTCAAACTTACTTCTAAGAATACTAACAATTCTTTCCGTTGCATCCGGTCTTCCTCCTGGACTGTGTAAAAGTATATCAATCTCCCCTCCATCATTAATCGAGCTTACTAAATCGGTAAAACCGTCAATGTCATCTAAATCAATAAAATTTGGTACGTTTGGAACATTGTCAAGGAATTTTGTGCTATAGACTAGTAAAGGTCGCTTACGGATAGATTCAATATCTCTATAGCAAGCAAATCTAAACTCTTGAAGTTGTTGGCCGTTAATCGGAGGATTGTTGTTAATGAAATTATGCCAATCCTGTGTTGACTTAAATTTTATTCGTTGCTCCAATACAATGAAAATTTATTTTTACTTTATCTGTGGAGCTATTGGTCGCTTTAAACGCTACTTTATGTCCCAAGGCATATTGACAACGTTCATAAATATCAGCAGCTTTTTTATATTGACCAATCTGATCTAATATAGCTTTGTTTCTATCTATAAGAAACTCGGAAAACATTAACTCAGTAGTCGAGTTCTCTTTAAGAGGCGTTATTGGATTCATAAAATATTCCTATATTTGAGTAATCAAAGATAACACTTTATATAACGCAACAATACAAAAAATATTTTAAAAAAAGAGCACTACAGCCAACGAGCTTGCAGCCGAGCAATGCGGGGGTATTCCGGAGGCTGGCATTCACCATACCTGCAAATGATGAAGGTAAAAAGAAGAAAAAACAAGTAAATCCCGCACTGCGGCTGCAAGCGGACCGATACCGGAATTCCATTGTATAGATTGAATTTGTCCGGGTGAGGCGCATGTTGAGCAAATATTTACCGGAGACGTCAACCGATCTCCAGAATGTCTGGCGGATTGTATCGCCTGTCTTTGGGTTAATAAGGCACTTTTGTAAGTATTGGCCGTCCCCGCCTTGTCCCCGGGCGAATTGTAAGCAGACAAACGGGATTACAAACAGTAATAATCTTTTCATGGAAATTAGTATTACATCATATCGTAAAGATAACGATATTTTCTTAAACATTTCAGTAAAAATATTTTAGAAGAGGAGGATAACGTGTCACTTTTATGCTTATCTTTGAAATGCAAACGTATCAATTCAAAGAAGTTTCCCATGTCAAGGGTAATATAAAAAAACGGAGTTGGCCAGGGGTGTAAGTCCCTAAATCCCACCACGGCTTTGCTTTGGTACGTTTGCACGGACCAACTCCTTTTTATTAACTTTAAAAACATAGAGCCATGAAAAAACCGACAGTTCTAAATGACTTGATTCTTTGCGATGGAGAGGCCGTAATTGTCAACGGCTTGGCAATTAACAGCAAAATGATTGATCACCTGACTGAGTTATCGGGTTGGGATGAGCCCAGCAACTCCGCAAAAGGAATCGCGACTGATTTACTATTTAATAAAATGCACCAAATTAACACTATAAACGAGCTGGGAGATCAAAGCGGTGCCATTTCGGAAACCTCAACTTTGCTGAATATTCAACTGATTGGATTACTAACAGAAATGGGATTGCTGGATGAATCGCTATACTCAGAAAAAACTGAGCGGAAAAATGCATATACAGAATTTATGCATGAAAATTCTGAGATCAAAGATCCTGAAGGTGGCCCGCTTGTCACTCATGCAAGCAGTCAGAAATAAAAGCTGGAAAAAATCTCAAATCAATATGGAGTTTAATTATCGGGGCGGCAAAATGTCGCCCCTTCTATTTTATATAAGCCACCTGGCACTGCGATATTTAGCAAGTTCCATCGGGATTACTCCGCCTTTTTCAAGAATTTCCTTTGACTTTTTAAAATCAACGAGATAGTGTTTTCTCTGTTTCGATGTGGAGATTTTGTTGATGGGAGCACCCCTGAATCGCAAAGATTCCGAATGGCATAGAGAGGTATATGTAGAATTTCGGCAGCTTCCGCCGGCTTAACATATCTTTTTTTCTCACCCAAATACTCACTTATGGAATCAACCTTTTCAATAAGTTCCTGTAATTTTTGGAGTATTTTTTCTTCTGTTTGTGGTGTGATCATAATCAAGCCTTCTTTTAAAGAGATTATTTTTCATTCAGAGGATTTTTTTGTTGAGCAATTATTTTCGCTTTTGCTATCAATTCCGATAAAGATTTAAAGGAATCATAAGAAAGAAATGCTGACCCATGAACCACCTTGTCGTTAAACTTCAAACATACTCTCCACTCCTGTGATCCACCTGAAGCATAAAAAATTATCATCAAATCATCTTTAAATTTATATTCTATCTCCGTTTTATCTGGAACAAGTTTATTATAATAATTGGAATCGACAAATTCGGTTACTCGAAATAACGATTCAACTTCATCTAATTCAATTGTATTTGCATATTTTCTTCCCGTAGAGTATGTTGATCCTGGATCGTAATAAGACAATAGTATAGATTTATAGATTTCTCTCGTTTCGAGGTTTGTCTGTTTGAATACTTTAACATCAATATTTTTAGCTGTTCCAATGTCAGCCCATTGTTTTTCAATTAGGGCACCCGAAATGAGATTAATATTCTTTTTCTCCTGAGAGAACACAATTCCCATAATAAGAGAAAATACAATTGTACAAAATGTGTGTTTCATAGCTTTATAGTTTTAATGAAAATCAATGATTTTAATGAATTAATTCTATAATATTAACATCATATTGTAATTCAAGTGAAAATACGAAATTATAAGGAATGATAACCCAAAGGAAGGATGCAATATCTCCGGAAATGTTTGTACTTTCGTTTGTACCAATAAAAAAACCACTCACAAAATATTCATGTAAGTGGTCGATTTCCTTGTCTCCCCGCCAGGATTCGAACCTGGGACCCATTGATTAAGAGTCAATTGCTCTACCAACTGAGCTACGGAGAGTTTGGGGGCGCAAAATTAATAAAGTTTTCAATGAAAATCTAATTAATTTTGTTGAGTAGACGTATTATTCATGACTAAAACCAACAATGAAAAGGACAGTGCTTTAAGGGTGATGAAGGGTATAAAACAACCCGGACAGATTAATACGGAACTGGTTGGAAAGTTTAAATCGAGGAAGACTAAAAATTTGCCAGTTAATGTTTATGTTGATGGACTCGTGGCAGGAAACCGTATGATTTTAAGCCAGGCCATCACTCTGGTAGAAAGCTCCCTGCACAAAGACCAGGAAAAAGCTCAGGAGGTCATTGCGGAGTGTCTGAAAAGTCAGCAGTCGGCAGTCGGCAGCCTGCCTGCCGGTCAGGCAGACAGTATCCAGCATCCGGTAACCAGTATCCGTATCGGAATTACAGGAGTTCCGGGTGTAGGAAAAAGTACCTTCATCGAAGCTCTTGGAACTTATCTCACACAGAATGGTCATAAGGTTGCCGTTCTCGCTATAGATCCCAGCAGCATCCGTTCAAAAGGCAGCATATTAGGGGATAAAACCCGGATGGAAGAGCTCGCTGTCGATCCGCATGCGTTTATCCGACCCTCTCCATCTGCAGGATCACTTGGCGGTGTTGCAAGGAAGACCCGCGAAACCATCATCCTTTGCGAAACCGCCGGGTTTGATGTGATCTTTGTCGAAACCGTCGGCGTGGGACAGTCCGAAACGGCCGTTCATTCCATGGTTGACTTTTTTCTTCTGCTCATGCTGGCTGGCGCGGGCGATGAACTTCAAGGGATAAAGCGGGGTATCATCGAAATGGCCGATGCCATTGTTATCAATAAGGCCGATGGCGATAATTTCGAAAAAGCCAAGGCTGCCCGAATTGAATATGCCAATGCACTGCACCTTTATCCCCCTTCCGAAAGCGGTTGGACACCAGTGACTGATGTTTGTTCAGCCCGCACCAGGGAAGGCATTGAGAGGGTTTGGGAAACCATCTTAAAACATCATGATCTATTTCAAAAAAATGGATCTCTCTTGCAAGGGAGGATGGAACAAAACCTTCAGGTATTGGAGGAATGCATCGAGGAGGGATTAAAAAAACATTTTTTTTCCAGAAAGGATATAGCTCATGACATTTCCAGAGTCCGGGAGAAAATCAGTAAGGGTTTTCTCAGTCCTTACACAGGAGCCAGGGAATTACTCGAAAGTTATTTCCGGAATCCATAGGATTATTGATTTCCGACCAGGGAATTTAAAAAAGGAGCAATTTCTTCTATTGTCAGGATCTTGTCAACCTGGGTGGAAAGGATCGCTGCGCGCGGCATGGAATCCACTTCGGCTGTTTCAGGATCCTGGACGATCGTTAACCCGCCAAGGTGTTTGATCTTTCTTAAGCCCTTACTTCCGTCGTTGTTTGCCCCGGTAAGAATGATCCCGATCAGGGTATCCTGGTATGCTTCTGCAGCCGTTTCAAACAAGACATCGATGGAAGGTCTTGCAAAATTGACCCGTTCATCAACCGTAAGGGTGAATGTCTGATCTGATTCAATAAGCAGATGATAATTAGGCGGGGCAATATAAGCCATGCCTTTTACCGGTTTTTCTTTTTCATCTGCCTCTTTTACGGTCAGCTTTTTGAGGTCATTGAGGATATGAATAAGGTAGTTTTCGGTATCGGGACTGATATGTTGGACAATGATCACCGGTAGTTTGAACCGGGATTCCAGACCCGTGAAAAGCACTTTCAAGGCATTTAATCCTCCTGCGGATGACCCGATGACAACAGCTTTATAACGTTTATTGTGTGACAATGAAAATGGCTTAAATGGAATATTTTTTTATATATATTTTTTCTTTTTCGATGAAAGGGTCAAAATGATCCATATATTCTGAAAACTGAAGGTTTTCTTTTGAACCGAGGCATAGAATCCCTCCTCCCGGTAAAGAATCTAAAAAGAGCTGGATTACCTTATCTTGCAGTTGCCGGTTAAAATAGATCAGAACATTCCTGCACACAACTATGTTTACTTCGGCAAAAACACTGTCGGTCACCAAGTTGTGTGTAGCAAAGACGATATTCTTTTTAAGTGAGTCCAACATTTTTGCAGATTCATGATGGATTGAATAATAATCGGAAAAGTTAGCTTTTCCACCTGCCTTCTGGTAATTCAGGGTGAATTCTTTCATCCGTGATAGTGGATAAAGCCCGTCTTTGGCTTGTTTTATGATGATCGGGTTAAAGTCGGTAGCGTAAATCTGGGTCTTATTATAAACATTTTCTTCTTTCAGGATAATAGCCATGGAGTATACCTCTTCCCCGCTGGAACACCCGGCATGCCATATCTTAACGAACGGGAAGGTCTGCAGAACAGGTATAACCTCTTCACGAATTGCTTTGTAAAAGGAGGGATCCCTGAACATTTCTGTAACAGTAATGGATAGATCCATGAGGATCAGATCGACAAATTTCGGATTATATAGTATTTCGTGGATCATTTCTGAGATGTTATTCAAACCGGAATTGTTGAACCGGTTCAAAATCCTCCGTTTAATATGAGCCTTGGAATAATTGCGGAAATCGTAGCCATACTTTTCATAAATGGCATTAACCACCAGCCGGATCTCAATGTCCTGGGTTTCGAGCAGTTCTTCCTGTTTTTTTTTCATCAATGCTTTTTATAAACCAATGACGCTCCAAAAAAAACAATCCGGCTTTAGGTTTTATTATTATTGATTACGTTTTCTTAACAAATAGGTTTCGAAAGTTGGATGCAATAATACTGACGGCCAGAATAGAAGCAATGATATAGAGCGAGAGTTTTGTGTCAATCTTAATAAACTCGTGGCCAAGCATCTTTACACCGACAAAGGTCAGCAACACTGCCAGCCCCATTTTAAGGTAATGAAAACGGTTCATTACATTCATAACCAGGAAAAAGAGCGACCTTAATCCAAGAATGGCAAAGATGTTGGAAAAGAAAACGATATAGGGATCTTGCGTTACAGAAAAAACCGCCGGTACGGAGTCTATGGCAAAAAGCACATCGGTGAATTCAATGACCAGGAGAACGATAAACAGCGGTGTTATAAATAGCTTCCTATGTTGCCTTATCCAGAATTTTTGACCTTTATCCTCTTGCGTGACATTAAAAAAACGTGAGACAACTTTCACTACAGGGTGCTTTTCCGTATCGATACGTTCTTCTTTTTCCACAAAAAGGAATTCGTAGGCCATCTTCACCCCGATGATGACCAGCATTCCTCCAAAAATGTAAAAGAACCAGGAGAATCGCTGTATGAGGGCGCTGGCAGCAAAAATGAAAATAAATCGCATGATAATGGCACCAAGGATCCCCCAGAAAAGAACCCTTTTATAGTATATCGGTCGAATCTTGAAAGAAAGAAAGATCATAACGATGACAAAGACATTATCCACGGATAGTGAATATTCGATGAGGTACCCTGTCAGGTATTCAAGCGACAGGTTCCGGTTATAGAGTTTTATGGCTTCAAGAAGAGTCAGTCCCTTGATTTCAATGGGATGATGATAGGTGTCGATCCGGTTTTGGAGTTTTTCAAAGGTATCTGTTCCATGAATCAAGTTCCCGTGTGAAAGGATCAGGTAATAGAATGCAATGGAGATTCCAACCCATAGGATTGTCCACCCGAGTGCTTCCTTAAAAGAGAGCTCATGGCTTTTTTTCTGGAACAAACCAAGGTCCGTAATGAGCAGGATGAAAATAAAGATAAGGAAAGAAGAAAAAAAGAGGATCTCGTTGGGATTTGCGCTCATATTTCGATAATGAAGCCATGTTTAAGTCATCAAAATTAATAAAAATTGTTACTTTTGTGCGCCTTTGACTACCTCAGATGCCCTGCTGTTATGAATGAAGCCTTGTCCCTGAATCCGAATCCGCTGATCCGATTTCTTGATAAACCTTCCGATGCTTTTAGTAAGGCAGACCTGATCAGGTTTATTGAAGCAAATAATATCCAGATGGTAAATTTCCGGTATGCCGGAGCGGATGGTCGTCTTAAAACGTTAAATTTCATCATCAAGAGTCGTAAGCACCTGGAGAGTATCCTGAGCGCCGGTGAGCGTGTGGATGGATCCAGCCTTTTCCCCCACTATGTGGAAGCCGGTTCTTCCGATCTTTATGTAATTCCGCGTTACCGGACAGCCTTTGTAAATCCGTTCTCGGAGATCCCGGCAATGGATATTCTTTGCTCTTATTATGATAAAGACGGATTACCCTTCACCAATTCCCCTGAGTATATCCTGCGGAAATCGCATGAGGTATTGAAGTCAAAGACTAATCTTTCATTTGAGGTCATGGGCGAACTTGAATATTATGTGATCAGCGAAAAAGATCCCTTATTTGAAGCAGCCGACCAGCGCGGATACCATGAGTCCGCCCCTTTCTGCAAGTGGGAAAAATTACGCATTGAAGCCATGAGGGCTATTGCCAGTTGCGGCGGATTCATCAAATACGGGCATTCCGAGGTTGGTAATTTTACGGAGACCGGGCTTTCTTTTGAACAGAACGAGATCGAGTTTATCCCGGTTGATCTGGAGAGCGCTGCGGAACAGTTGCTGATTGCAAAGTGGATTCTTCGATCCCTTGCATATAAATATGGGGTCACGGTCACGTTCGCCCCGAAGATCACAACCGGGAAAGCCGGTAGTGGTTTGCATATACATACCCGACTGATGAAGAACGGAAACAGCGTCATGATGAAGGATGGGAAATTATCTGATACCGCGCTTAAGGCAATTGCAGGATACCTGGATCTTTCACAATCGCTTACGGCATTCGGGAATATGATCCCTACATCCTATTTCCGGCTGGTACCCCACCAGGAAGCACCGACAAATATTTGCTGGGGCGACCGGAACCGTTCTGTTCTGATACGTGTTCCCTTGGGCTGGGGCAGCAAGCATATGATGCTCTCCGATGCCAATCCCAATGAGAAGGAAACAGAGAAAGGATTCAGCAGCCGTCAGACCGTTGAATTCCGTTGCCCCGACGGTTCGGCAGATGTTTATCTGCTGCTTGCAGGACTTACCGTTGCTGCCCGCCATGGCCTGGAAATGAAAAATGGAATTGCCTTTGCCGAGAAATCCTATGTGGATGTTAATATCTTTAAAGAAGAGCATAAAAGCCGGGTGAGCCATCTGCATCAACTTCCATGCTCGTGCTGGCAATCGGCTGAATATCTTGAAAAACACCGTTCTGTTTATGAAGAACTCCATGTCTTCCCTCACAAGATAGTTGATGGCATCATCAAACGCCTGAAGAGTTATAATGATCAAACACTTCGTGATTCGATAAAAGATAATGAAAAAGAGATCATGAAGCTCGTCAATACTTATCTTCATTGCGGATAGACTTTTTGTCAGAATCCTTTTGTTTTTTCCTGTCGTTTTGTCTTGTATTTCCGTATGCATTTGGGCTGGTATAAAAGTTGACCGGTATTGTTCAAATATTAAGTTTAACAATAAAATTGAAAGGAGAAATGAACTATGACATTTATCAGATGGCAACACAGAAATCCTTTATCAGACATGATGACTAACTTCTTTGACCACGATCTTGGTGACTTTTTTGGAAAACGATTCAATGATCCGGCCGCAAATATTATTGAGAATCAAGATTCTTTCCAGCTCGAAATTGCGGCTCCGGGGCTTGTAAAAAACGACTTCAAGATCAACCTGGATAACAATATTCTTACAATCTCGGCTGAAATTGAAGACGAAAAGCGTGAAGAAGGGAAGAATTACTCCAGAAAAGAATTTTACTATGGTTCATTCAGCCGGTCTTTTAACCTTCCAAAGACCATTGACCTTGACAAAATCAAGGCCGATTATGAAAGCGGTATTTTAAAGATCGCTCTTCCGAAGAAAGAAGAAGCCAAAGTTGAATTAAAGAAAGAGATTAAAATTTCATAAGTCTCTCTGGTATTGGATTAAGCGAAGAGGTAACCGGTCGGGTACCTCTTTTTTTTTGTAATTTTGCGGCCCATGACAGAAATCCAAAGAGCCCACATCTCACTTTTCGTTACCACTATAATCTTTGGCTTTGCTTATAACATCGTCAAAAGCCTAATGCCTGGGATGCTTACTCCGATGCAACTGATCTTTGTCAGGATGCTTGGAGGGGCGGTTATCTATTGGCTTTTCCAGCGACTTTTCGTTCCTGAAAAGGTAGAACGCAGGGATCTGATAATGCTGGCAATCTGCGGCATTTTTGGCTTTGCACTCAACCAGGCTTTATTCTATGAAGGATTAAACCTCTCCTCCCCGGTCGATGCATCGATCATTCATGTACTTAGTCCGATCCTTGTGCTTGTTTTTGCCAACCTGATCATCCGAGAAAAAGTGACCTGGAAAAAATCCATCGGAATTGCCTTGGGTGCAATAGGAGTTCTTGTTCTGGTTCTTTATGGTAAAATGGTGAGCTTCAACGGCAGTCATGCCATAGGGAATATATTGATTTTTCTGAATATGGTCTTTTATGCCCTTTACCTTGTCCTGATCAAACCCCTTATCGGGAAATACCATACAACCACTATATTAAAATGGGTCAGTTTTTTTGGTTTCATTTTCGTTTTTCCTTTTTCGGTTAGGTCCGCCATTCAAATTAATTTCGAGGCAATCACAGTAACAGCGTGGCTTGGGATTACTTATGTGATCGTTCTTAACACTTTTCTTGCCTATTTACTGATCAATTTTGCCCTGAAAAGAGTTTCCCCAAGCGTTGTAAGCTATTACAGCTATCTGCAGCCGGTGATTGCAACCGTTATGTCGGTTTCCGTTGGACAAGGAGGAATCACTGTTCCGAAGATTCTTGCAGCATTGTTAATTTTCTCGGGAGTTTACCTGGTCAATTCCAACAGGCAAAAGGAATTATCAGAAAAGGTGGCGGAAGGGAAGTAAAAACCATTCGAAGATCTTCTCTATCAATGGCCTTTTCCCCCACTGGACATAATCGAATTCTTCGGAATTACGTACCGTCTCGGTTACGTGATCGTTCAGTTGACGCAATACTTCTGGTTCGCTGCCGATCAGGGCAATTTCATATTGGTACCTAAAACTGCGGTAATCAAAGTTTGCAGATGAAATGGAAAAGGTCCTTCCGTCGATCAGCAGAAGCTTGGCATGAAGGTTATATGGGCCATAAAATAAAATTTTAATATTGTTTTTGAAAAGCATTCCAAGGTATTTGTTTCGCAGGATATCGATCATCCGGACATCAGAATGGTGCGGCATGATGATCTTAACATCGACACCGCGTTTACCTGCTTCCATCAAGACTTTTCGGAGCATAAAACCCGGCAGGAAATAGGGTGTTTCGATAACTATCGAGGACTCGGCGGCACGAATCATCCGCGTATATCGTTTTCTAAGTCGCTGTAACGGCAGGGAGGGGACATCACGCAAAATCTCAAAATCTCCATGTTTAATAGATCGTGTGAAGGTGACTTTATTGGTAATAATATATGGGTTGAAAGCATCGAAGTTTTCGAGGAAAACTTTTTTAAAGGAAACAGCCAGCTCCCCATCTATTCGAAGGCAAAGTTCCCTCCAGTTTATGTTGTAGCCGGTAATATTCGCAGAGCCAAGATAACTGATGCGGTCATCCATGACCATGATTTTGCGGTGATCCCTCCTGTGACCTCTGGTAAAAATGTCGGTATTGATCTTGATCTTTTCAAAGAATTTCACCTCTCCGCCAAATTTTGTCAATTCGGCAAAAAACGTTTCGGAGATCGGACCTTTTCCCCAGGAGTCAATCAGGATTTTTATTTTAACCCCCTGGTGGGCTTTTCGCGTAAGGGCATCACGAAACCGGATTCCCATGTGATCGTTGGCAAACTTGTATGTTTCAAGAAATATATAATCGCGTGCCAGAGCAATATCTCCAAGCATCTGGTTATAGAATTTCAGGGTATCGTCGATGACCAGGAATTCCATAAAGTAACGTAAAAATTAGGGAACAATATCCAAGACCAAAAGTAGAAAAGGTTTTCGTCCCTTTTACAAATTAACGATGAATGGTCAATTGTTATTTTTTAAGTGTTGAATCTCTATAAAGGTTACTGCCTTTTTACTGGGATTCCGTTTGGTTTACTTTTACGTACCTTTGTATTAAAATAAGGGACTATGATCAAATCCATGACCGGGTATGGAAAGACAACCGTAGATATTACCGGACGTAAACTGACAATTGAGATCAAGACACTGAACAGTAAACAATTCGATCTGAACCTGAAGACACCGGGTTATTTTCGCGAGAAAGAGCTGGAAGTGCGAAACCTGCTGATGCAACAACTTGACCGAGGCAAGATTGATTTTTATATCACAACAGAAGTAACCGGTGAAATGATGAACTATTCCATCAACCACGACCTGGCTAAAAAATATTATGCTGAACTTAATCTCCTTCAGGGAGAACTTAAAGAACCTGTCATGGAAAGTATGCTTCCGTTGGTTCTGAAGATGCCCGATGTGATGCAGACCAGCCGTGATGAGATGACAGAAACCGACTGGATTATTATTGTGAATGGTATTTCAGAAGCGATTTCTATGGTTGATCATTTCCGCATGAATGAAGGGAGTGTTCTTGAATCCGATTTCCGGAAACGGGTTGATATCATCTTAAACCTGCTTCAGAAAATTGAACCTTTTGAGAAAAACCGCATGCAGGAGATCAGGGAACGGATGTATCGCGATTTTGCCAGCCTGGCCTCGGCTGACTTGAATGGATCAGCCCCTGATAAGAACCGTTTTGAGCAGGAGGTGATCTATTACCTCGAAAAACTCGATTTCACAGAAGAAAAAGTCAGGCTGAAAAAGCATTGCGACTATTTCTTGGAAACGCTTGATGAATCCGTTTCCCCAGGGAAGAAACTGGGATTTATAACTCAGGAAATGGGCCGGGAGATCAATACGCTTGGGTCAAAAGCCAGCGATGCCAGCATCCAGCGTATTGTGGTTCAAATGAAAGACGAACTTGAAAAAATTAAAGAACAATTAGGGAATATTCTGTAATGCAGGAATGTTGGAATGAAGGAATGAAGGAGAAGGATAACAACTTAAAACATGAATGAAAAGGCTATTATCGTTTCTGCGCCTTCAGGAGCAGGAAAAACCAGCATTGTTAAACATCTTCTTTCGAAGTTCCCCATGCTTTGTTTCTCGGTGTCGGCCTGTAGCCGTTCCAGGAGGGATGGGGAAGCCGACGGAAAGGACTATTATTTTTTAACGACAGATCAATTCCGCGAAAAGATCGAAGCATGTGAATTCCTGGAATGGGAAGAGGTTTACCCCGGTTGTTATTATGGTACCCTGAAATCTGAGGTACGAAGGATCTGGTCGATGAATAAAGTCCCTGTTTTCGATGTGGATGTCAAGGGCGGGTTGAACCTGAGGAGGTACTTTAAAACCAGCGGACTTTCAATTTTTATTCAACCTCCATCCATTGAGATTTTGAAACAACGTCTTGAAATCCGTGGAACGGAAAATCCTGAAAGTCTTAATAAACGGTTAGCCAAGGTGGAATATGAGCTAACCTTTGCCGGTAAATTTGATGCTATCGTTGTGAATAATGAACTGTTAAAGGCCACTGATGAAGCATCGCAACTGGTGGATAACTTTCTGAAATGAAAAGAAAAAACAGGATCGGTCTCTTTTTTGGATCCTTTAATCCTATCCACAATGGTCATCTCATGATCGCCAGTTATATGGTTGAATTTACCACCCTGAATCAGGTCTGGTTTGTAGTTTCTCCACAAAATCCACTTAAAGAAAAAAATACTCTCCTTGCCGATCATCACCGGCTGGCCATGGTAAATCTGGTTGTTGAAGATGATCCGAGATTCAAATCCAGTAATATAGAATTCAAGCTTCCAAAACCTTCGTATACCATTGATACATTGACTTATCTAACTGAAAAATATCCTGGAAATGAATTTGCGCTGATTGCCGGATCCGATATTTTTCCAACCTTTCCTAAATGGAAAAACTGGGAGGAATTAATGAAACAATATACTTTTTTTATCTATCCGCGGGCAGGTTTTCAGGAAAACAAACTTAGCATGAACCCGGTTTTTCATCACGTCGATGCACCACAAATCACGATTTCATCATCATTTATCCGTACCGGGATCAAAGAAGGAAAAAATATGCGCTATTTTCTCCCCGAAAAAGTGTGGATGTACATCCAGGAGATGAATTTTTACATGAAACCTACCATCGGATTTACAACTTCAAAGAAAACGGTGTAAAGTTTTTATCACGGTCGTAGAATCTTCTTTCTCGGCCCGTTTTCGGTTACCATATCATTTCAGGTGGTTTTTTGCGAAGCATTGTACTGCCCTGAATGTTTCAACCGGCGCTTCAATATAACCCATATGTCCACAGTTCCTAAGGATTAGGACTTCTGAATGAGAAGGCATGGTGATCATCTCCCAGAGTTTTGAGATGGGAGCTTTCGGATCTTTCATTCCTAGGATGAAAAGAACCGGTAAATCTGTCGTCATAAGGAGTTCAACCTGGTCGGGGCGTACTTTCATCCCTTCAAGCGCTGCAATAACTCCTTCTTTGGGCATTTTCGAAGCCTGTTTTACCAGTATCTCAATTTCTTTTGTGAATTTTTTATGAACTTCCAGTGGAAAGAGCTGAGGGATGAACTGTGAAATAAAACTGAATTTATCCTCATGGACAACATGGATGGTTCGGTTCCTGTTTTCTTGCTCTGCGGGTGTATCGGCAAAGCAATGGGAATGAAACAGGCCAAAACCCTTTAACATACCGGGATATTTCCCGGCAAAAGCCAGGGTTACATAACCTCCCATGGAATGTCCGATCATGAGACATTTTTTTACCTTAGTCTTTTTCAGTACCGCGTAAACTACGTCCGCCTGAAGCTCCATGTCGTGGCATCCGTCAATACATTCACTTTTACCATGACCGGGAAGGTCAATACTAATAACCCGATATTTTTCGGAAAGTTTTTCAGAAAAGCTTTTCCATATTTTTGATGATTCCGTGAAACCATGAAGCAGAATTATTGCTTTTCCCTTCCCATCATCAGAGAAGAAGATTTTTTTGTTTTGAAATGTTATTACTTTCATATTATTTCATAATTTCTTCGATCTCGGCAACTTTTTTTGGTATGGGTTGTCCCAAAACCCGGCATCCGTTTGTTGTCACAAGGACATTGTCTTCGATCCTGATACCACCAAAATCTTTATAGGATTCAACAAGATCGTAGTTAATAAAGTCAGCCAGTTTATTTTCTGATTTCCAGATGTCAATTAGTTCCGGAATAAAATAGATACCTGGTTCGATCGTCATCACGAAGCCTTCCTGTAGTCTACGTCCAAACCGGAGAAAAGCCAGTCCGAATTCCTTGCTACGTTGAATTTCGTGATCATACCCGACATAGTCCTGCCCAAGACCTTCAAGATCATGGACGTCGAGGCCAAGCGGATGACCAAGACCATGGGGGAAGAAAAGGGTATGGGCTCCTTTGGCGGCTGCTTCGGCTGGATTTCCTTTCATAATTCCAAGCTTGATGAGACCTTTGGCAATTTCGACAGCTGCAAACATATGGATATCCTTAAAGAAAACACCGGGTTTAACAGCATCAATTGCAACAAGATTTGTACGCAAAACCACCTCGTAAATTCCTTTCTGACGGGAATTGAACTTCCCTCCCACTGGAACCGTACGGGTAATATCGCTGGCGTAATGCAGATCGTTTTCGCATCCTGCATCGATTACAAGCATCCGTCCTTCTGTAAGGGAATTCCCGTGATAATGGTTGTGCAATGTCTGGCCGTTAATGGTAAGGATTACTGGAAAAGAAACAGGTCCGCATCTGCTCAGGGCAATCCCTTCCATCATACCCGCAATTTCCTGCTCGATCACCCCCGGTTTAGCCATTTTCATGGCAGTAAGGTGCATGATGCCGGCAACATCGATCATCTTTTCTATCTCCTTTACTTCAAAAGTGTCTTTTACCATACGCAATTTCACTACTCCTTTGATCAGGTCGACCGAAGCGTTGGTTTTGACCTCTGAAATAGGTTTGTTCAGTAATTCAGAAAGTTGAATAATCGTTTCTCCGCGATAGGGAGGAGTATAATGAATAGTTCTGCCTTTCGCTTTAGCCTTATTTATCATCACCTGCAAATCTTTTAATGGAGCGGCGTTGACAATTCCCACTTTAGCGCTTTGTTCTTTCATGGTGGGTTGCTTTCCCATCCATATGATGTCATCGATATCGATATCATTTCCGAAAACATAGTCTTTCCCTTCATCAAGGTCGATTACTCCTGCCAGGTCGGGATGGTCAAGGCCAAAAAAATAGGAAAAGCAACTGTCTTGGCGGAAGTTATATGTATTTGCCGGGTAATTGAACGAAACTTCTTGGTTACCTAAGAAAAGTACAAGGCCGGAAGAAAGCTCTGTACGTAGCTTTTTCCGACGGTCATCATAAACTCTTGCTGGAAACATAATTTAGATTGGTTTTGAATTGTAAAAAAAATTGTCACTTTTTATACCAGTGAAAAAAAATCGTCCTAATTTTGAAACATTGAACAAATATATTAAAAGCTTTTTATGAATCCTTCATTTTTACGTATTTCTTCCATTACCCAAAAAATCTGGATGGCTCTGCTGGGTCTGTTCCTGATGGTTTTCCTGGTGGTTCACCTGGGTATCAATTTATGTCTCCTCCGCAGCGATGGGGGAAAATGGTTCACCGATGCGGCCCATTTTATGGGAACCAACTATGTGGTAAAAGTATTTGAAGTAGTATTATTTGCCGGATTTGTTTTCCACATCCTGCTTGGCATCATTTTACAAGTCAAAAACTGGATTTCACGACCGGTCCGTTATATGGTGACTAATAAAACATATACCCCTTTCCTGTCGAAATATATGATCTATACGGGAAGTGTGGTTCTTATTTTTCTGATCATCCATTTTATGAATTTTTATTTTATAAAGCTTGGATGGGTAAGAAATCCGTTACTTTCGCCGGGAGAGCTGGGGACTGATGCCGAGCCCGACTTTTATACAATCGCTAAAGCGTTATTTGCAAATCCTTATTATTCCATCCTGTATATTATCCTTTTGATCATTTTAGCCTTTCACCTGAACCATGCTTTTCAGGCGGCATTTCAAACACTTGGACTGGATCATAAAAAATATAGTCCGGCTGTCAGGGCTTTAGGAACATGCTATTCAATTATAATTCCTCTTGGTTTTATCATCATTCCCGTTTATTTTTTACTCATTATCTGATAGGCATCATGGCTGAATTAAATGCAAAAATTCCCAAAGGCCCGCTGTCACAAAAGTGGAGCCATTATAAAGATCATCAGAACCTGGTAAACCCAAACAACAAGCGAAAGCTTGATATCATAGTCGTGGGGACCGGATTGGCCGGAGCATCGGCTGCGGCATCCTTGGGGGAGATGGGATTTAACGTTAAGATCTTCTGTTACCAGGACAGTCCTCGCAGGGCGCACAGCATTGCTGCCCAGGGCGGGATCAATGCCGCGAAAAATTATCCCAACGATGGTGACAGTATTTATCGTTTATTTTACGATACCATTAAGGGTGGTGATTACCGCGCAAGGGAATCCAATGTATACCGCCTTGCTGAAGTTAGCAACGCTATCATCGACCAATGTGTGGCACAGGGCGTACCTTTTGCAAGGGAATATGGGGGATCGCTCGAGAACCGCTCTTTCGGGGGAGCCCAGGTATCCAGGACTTTCTTTGCACGAGGTCAAACCGGCCAGCAACTTCTTCTTGGTGCCTATGGGGCGCTTAGCCGGCAGATCAAACTTGGAACGGTTAAGTTATATAACCGCCATGAAATGATGGATGTGGTTATTATCGACGGTAAGGCTCGTGGGATCATAGCTCGTGACCTGATTTCCGGCAAACTGGAACGTCATTTCGGTCATGCCGTGGTTGTTGCGTCAGGCGGTTATGCTAATACCTTTTATCTTTCCACCAATGCAATGGGTTCCAACGCCAGTGCGATCTGGCAGATATTCAAGAAAGGAGCTTACTTTGCCAATCCTTGTTTTACTCAAATCCATCCTACCTGTATTCCTGTTCATGGCGATTACCAGTCGAAACTTACACTGATGAGTGAAAGCCTCCGGAATGACGGTCGGATCTGGGTACCCAAGAAAAAAGAAGATGCCGAGGCAAATCGTCATGGCAAGCTGAAGGCCAATGATATCGCAGAGGAGGATCGCGATTATTTCCTCGAACGTCGTTATCCGGCCTTCGGAAATTTGGTGCCCCGCGACGTGGCTTCAAGGGCAGCCAAGGAACGTTGCGATGCCGGTTATGGGGTAGGCGAAACCGGACTGGCCGTCTTTTTGGATTTTAAAGAATCGATCGAGAGATTGGGCAAAAATGTTATCGAGGAACGATATGGTAATCTTTTTCAGATGTATGAAAAGATCGTTGACGAGAATCCTTATGAGAACCCAATGATGATCTATCCGGCGGTTCATTACACCATGGGTGGTACCTGGGTGGATTATGAATTGATGTCGACAGTTACCGGGTTGTTTGTTGCCGGTGAAGCAAATTTTTCCGATCACGGCGCAAACCGTTTGGGAGCATCTGCTCTGATGCAGGGGTTGGCTGATGGTTATTTCGTGCTTCCTTATACCCTTCAAAATTACCTTTCTAGTGAGATCAAAGTTGCCAGGATTCCGACAGATAAACCCGAATTCACGGAAGCTGAAAAGAACGTCCAGCTACGGTTGGAAAAATTAATGTCGATAAAGGGCAATCATTCGGTTGATCATTTTCACAAAGAGCTTGGAAAAATCATGTGGGAAAACGTTGGAATGGGTCGGACTGCAGAGAGTTTGAAAAAAGCTATTGAACTCATCCGTAAGCTAAGAGGAGAGTTCTGGAAAGATGTCAGGGTGCCGGGATCGATGAATGAACTGAATATTGAACTTGAAAAAGCTAACAGGGTAGCCGACTTTTTAGAACTTGGCGAACTGATAGCTTTAGATGCCCTTAACCGGAATGAAAGCTGCGGTGGGCATTTCCGTGTAGAATATCAAACCGAAGAGGGTGAATGCTTGCGTAATGACCAGGATTACAAATATGTTGCGGCATGGGAATATATCAGCGAAGGAAAATTTGAATTGCACAAGGAACCATTGGTTTATGAAGAGATAGAGGTTAAGCAAAGAGTCTATAAATAATTTACGATTTACGATTTAAGATTTTAATTATAGTTGTATATGGATTTAACGCTGAAAATTTGGCGCCAGCAGGATGCAAAAGCCAAGGGAAAATTTGTCATTTACAAGCTTGAAAAGATTTCCCCTAATTGTTCGTTTCTGGAAATGCTCGATATCCTGAATGAACAGCTGATCAGGAAAAATGAAGAGCCCGTGGTATTTGACCATGATTGCCGCGAGGGAATCTGCGGGATGTGTAGTCTGTATATCAACGGTCGTCCTCACGGTCCTGATGATGCAGTGACTGTTTGTCAACTACATATGCGTAAATTTAAGAATGGCGACACTATCATTATTGAACCGTGGCGTGCCAAACCTTTCCCGGTTATCAAAGATTTGATGGTAGACCGTTCGGCATTTGACAAGATCATCCAGGAGGGTGGCTATATTTCCGTCAACTCCGGCGGAGCTGCGGAAGCCAACAATATACTTGTCCCAAAGATAAATGCTGAACTTGCCATGGATGCTGCTGCCTGCATCGGTTGCGGCGCTTGTGTGGCTGCCTGTAAAAATGCTTCAGCAATGTTATTTGTTTCGGCAAAGGTATCTCAGTTTACACTCCTTCCTCAAGGAAAGATCGAAGCAAAGCAGCGTGTCCTTAAAATGGTAAAAAAGATGGATGAACTTGGCTTTGGCAACTGTACCAATACTTACGCCTGTGAGGCAGAATGCCCGAAACTTATTTCCCGTTCGAATATCGCCCGGATGAACAGGGAGTTTTTATGTGCAAAGATTAGCTAAAGAGGTCAGTAGGTCATTAAGTCAATAGGTCATTAGGTAATTTCTAAGAAAGTGAGCCCTGGAGGAATAACCTTCGGGGTTTATTGTTAATAAAAATCTGTCCGATTAATATCACCTTTTACCCGTTTTCCGGATTAAGCCATAAAACTTATTATGGATGTATTAATCCATTTTAAAACCGTATATTTTGAAACAAAGGTGTGTTTCATCGGGAATGGTAAAAAAAACTTGTTCTTTTTAATCCGATCTGTTGCCCTTATTCCAAAGCCAGAGCCTGATAATAAATTACCATCAACCCGAACAATTCCTGAAATCTTCTGGCAATGAACCTGTTTCAATCCGGGGCGTCCCAACAACAAAAAAACCGGCAATATAACCGGTTTGGTCCGCAATCATATAATTTACCGGCCGTTGTCAGGGGATTTAAATCGGCGGTGAAAAAATGGACAAACCTGTACGGCCTGGAATTTCATTGGCAGATGCGATATCATGACCATATCATCAGGGATGAGCATGAAATGAAAGGGATTCAATGGTATATTCGCAACAATGCCAGGGTCTGGAAATCGGATTCACTGAATCAATAAATTCGATTATTTTTGCCAGATGATGGGCGATTGATTACGGTTGTCCTTCAAATTTAATTATGCGTTTCAGCGAGATTCCGGGACAGGTATTTATAAAACAGAAACTGATCCAGACCATAATCGATCAGCGGGTCAGTCATGCCCAATTATTTTTTGGACCGGAGGGTTCTGGAAAACTGGCATTGGCAATTGCTTATGCCCAGTTTATTAATTGTACTTCTCGTATTTCTGTTCCCCTCCCCCCTGGGGGGGAGGGGACAGGGGTGGAGGCTTTAGACTCTTGTGGTATTTGTCCATCCTGCATTAAATACCAGAAATTAATCCATCCCGATCTACATTTTATCTATCCTGTATCAACTACAAAAAAAGTATCAAAAAAACCCCGGAGCAGAGATTTCCTTGAAGAATGGCGTAAGTTTCTGATTGAAAATAAATATTCTGTAACCCTCCAGGAGTGGTACGAAGCCATTGAAATAGAAAACAAGCAAGGCATCATTAATGCGGATGATTGCAATGAGATTATTACGACACTTGGGTATAAGAGCTATGAATCGGAGTACAAGGTCATGATCATCTGGATGGTGGAGAAGCTCTTCTATTCTGCTGCTCCAAAAATCCTGAAGATCCTCGAGGAACCTCCGGAAAAAACCTTATTTCTTTTGATCTCCGATGATCCCGACCAGATCATCAAGACTATTCTCTCCAGGACTTTAATGGTTAAAATTCCCCATGTTCTGGAACAAAATATCGACAAAGAGGAGGACGACCTGATTTATTTTGAATCTTTCCGTCAATGGATGCGCAATTGTTTTGCAGGCAAGATCAATGAGCTTATCGCTTTTGCATCTGAGATCAGCAGAAGCGGACGTGAAAAACAAAAAGAGTTTCTGATCTATGGCCTTAAAATGGTGGCTTACTGTGCATCTCTGAATTACCGCGACCAGGTGGATTCAGGCCTGAATAATGAAAAGTTAACCTTTATCAGAAATTTTTCTCCCTTTATCACTGCCCTTAACCTGGCAGTATTCAGTGATCTATTTAATACAGCAATCTATCATATTGAACGTAACGCTCATAGCCCCACCTTGTTCCTTGATCTCTCTCTTAAAATTGTACCTCTTTTTAAACCGAATTTCTTACCTTTGTGAAGATTTTTGTTGGATATGGAGAATATAGAAGGAACACCGGCTCAACCGGATGAAAATATTTCACAGGAATTCAAATCTGAAAAACCGAAGAAAAATTCTTTTCTGAGTCGGGGTTGCTGTGAGTCGCCCAAAATGTATCAGAAAAATGATGCCGTATTTCAGCATCGCTGTAGTATGTTTGATTCGTACGACTGGCTGAAGTCTATTCCATCTCCCGAAGGGCATACTTCATTAAATATTGTAGAGGTCAGGTTTAAGAACAACCGGAAAGATTATTTCCGTCCTCTTCCTGAAATGGAACTGGAAGTAGGTGATATTGTAGCTGTGGAGGCTTCTCCCGGGCATGACATTGGTATTGTAAGCATGACAGGAGAAATGGTCCGTTTTCAGCTTAAAAAGAAAAACCAGGATTCCAAGCCAGAGGATATGAAAAAGATCTATCGAAGAGCCCGCCTGACAGATATTGAAAAATGGATCTCTGCTGTTGAAATTGAATGTTCGACTATGAGTAAGGCTCGTGTCATTGCCGAGCACCTTGGATTACTTATGAAGATCAATGATGTTGAATATCAGGGAGATAATACTAAAGCTATTTTCTATTATACCGCTGAGGACAGGGTTGACTTCCGGGAATTGATTAAGATCCTGGCCGACGAATTTAAGGTGCGTATTGAAATGAGGCAGATCGGTGCACGCCAGGAGGCAAGCCGTTTAGGTGGGATCGGTTCCTGTGGCCGGGAATTATGTTGCGCGACTTGGATGAATGATTTTAAGTCGGTTACTACCAATGCCGCCCGAGTCCAGCAACTGTCGCTAAATCCGCAAAAACTTGCCGGCCAGTGCAGCAAACTGAAATGCTGTCTCAACTATGAATATGAGACTTATGTGGATGCTATTAAAGGCTTCCCAAATACTGAAATTCTCTTGAAAACCAAACAGGGTGAAGCCGCTCATCAGAAAACAGATATATTTCAGAAACTGATGTGGTACTCCTATATCACCGATCCGTCGAATGTGATGGCGATACCTGTCGAAAAGGTTACCATGATCATCGATGAAAATAAGAAAGGAAACTTTCCTGAAAAATTGGAGGATTTTTCGCATATCACTGAAGCAAAGACGGAATTTGACAGTAGCCTTGGACAGGATGAACTGACCCGTTTCGATCATTTATAATTTATTAATCAACCTTTCCTGCATGCCAAACCTGCATAAGAAGAATCCCATTTTGATTTTAATCTTTTTGTTGGTGTTTTCTTCCTGTGATTCGAAACGTGTTTTTGAAGAGAATAAGTCGATCGAGAAAAGTAGCTGGAAAGTCACAAACAAGCCGGTGTTTTCGGTTTCAATAGATGATATTGCCATCTCCTATAACATATTCCTGAATATCAGGAACAGGATGGATTATCCTTACAGCAACATCTATTTATTTCTTAAAACTACCTTCCCTGACGGAAAAATTTCTCTCGATACGATCGAATGCTTGTTAGCAGATTATGATGGCCGGTGGCTCGGATCAGGCGTTGGGAGCGTAAAATTCAATAAGTTTCTTTTTCAGAAAGGTATTTATTTCCCTCAAAAGGGAAAATATACTTTTGAGTTTGAACAAGCCATGAGAGTTAATGAATTGAAAGGTATCACCGACATAGGTTTACGTATCGAACGATGAGCATTTCACATATTCCGATATTGCAAAACATGGGAAAAGGACCTTCCAAAAAGAATTATAAAAAGTATATATTAGGCTTTTGGATTTCTTATGTGGTATTGTTGGTACTGATTGTTCTTTTTTTCATCTCCATGTCCTATAGTTTTTTCGGACAAATGCCAACATTCGAGGAGCTTGAAAATCCAAAAAGCAACTTGGCCACTGAAGTCATCTCAGCCGATGGGAAGCTTCTTGGGAAATATTATATTGAAAACCGGTCGAACACTCAATACCAGGAACTTTCACCGAATATTGTCAATGCCCTTATTGCAACGGAGGATGCTCGTTTTGAAAAGCATTCCGGTATTGATGTAAAGGCAATTTTCAGGGTAATATGGGGTATGGCAACAGGAACCTCCAAGGGAGGTGGAAGTACCATCACCCAGCAGTTGGCAAAAAACCTTTTCCCTCGCAAACAAAATCGTACTTTCTGGGAAACAGTCATGATCAAGTTTAAGGAATGGATCACCGCCATTAAGTTGGAGCGTAACTATTCCAAAGATGAAATCCTGGCCATGTATCTGAACACCGTCGATTTCGGCAGCCAGTCATATGGGATAAAATCGGCCGCTAAAACATATTTCAACAAGGATCCTGATCAGCTTAATGTAGATGAGGCTGCTCTCCTGATCGGTATTCTGAAAGCTCCCACCTGGTTTAGTCCGGTACGGAATCCTGGTAGATCCCTGGAACGCCGGAACATAGTTCTTAACCAGATGTTGAAGTATGAATACATTACGCAGTACGAATTTGATTCCCTGAAAAGTCTTCCCATCGATATGACCAATTACAGGATACAAGACCATACTACTGGGATTGCTACTTATTTCCGTGAATATTTGCGCATGTTGCTGACGGACTGGTGTAATAGCCATCCCCGGGAAGATGGTACCCCCTATAATCTTTATAAGGATGGTTTGAAGGTTTATACCACTATCAATTATAAGATGCAGGAATATGCCGAACAGGCGGTCCGTGCCTATCTCGGGAAGGAGCTTCAACCCTCATTTTTTGCACATTGGAAAGGAGTCCCCAATGCACCTTTTGTCTTTGAAAAGGATGTGGAACGAAAAGAGATTCAGAACCTGCTTCTTCAGGCAATGCGAAGGACAGATCGATATTATCACCTCCGGACTGAAGGTTATTCCGATGGTGAAATCCTGTCCGATTTTAAGATCCCAACCAAAATGAAAGTCTTTTCCTGGAAAGGGGAAATTGATACAATAATGAGTCCGATGGATTCTATTCGTTATTATAAGTTTTTCTTACAGGCCGGTGTGATGTCGATGGATCCTCATAATGGATATGTAAAAGCTTATGTGGGTGGAATTGATTATAGGTTTTTTCAGTACGATCATGTGAAACTCAGTAAACGGCAGGTAGGATCCACGTTCAAACCTTTTCTATATACTCTTGCTATGCAGGAAGGGGAATCCCCTTGTTCGCGTTATCCAAATGTGCAACCTGTTATCGACCTTGGGAATGGAAAGGTATGGGCACCTGAAAGCAGCAGTGATGAGCGTCGCGGTCAGCAGGTCACCCTGAAATGGGCGCTTGCCAATTCCAACAACTGGGTGTCTGGTCAGCTCATTAAAAAATATTCTCCAAAAGCGGTCGTGAATATAGCACATAAAATGGGCGTTACCAGTGATATCCCTGCAGTATATTCCATTGCTCTTGGATCCTGTGATCTCTCTTTATATGAAATGACAGGGGCAATGAGTGTTTTCGCCAATAAAGGTGTCTATGTTGAACCGATTTTCATCACCCGTATCGAAGATAAGAACGGGAACCTTCTTCAATCTTTTACTCCGAAATCACAGGAGGCCATCAGTGAAGAGACAGCCTGGCTGATGATTCAACTGATGCGTGGGGTAGTGGAATCAGGGACAAGTATCCGGCTTCGATACAAATATGGTTTTGATAATCCCATTGCCGGAAAAACCGGTACTACACAAAATCAATCAGATGGTTGGTTCATGGGAATTACACCCGACCTTGTTACAGGCATATGGGTCGGCTGCGAAGACCGGGCTGCGCACTTCCGTACAATCACTCTCGGCCAGGGTGCCAATATGGCCCTTCCCATTTGGGCACTTTATATGCAAAGGGTATATAATGATCCAAGTCTTCATATTACAAAAAGGGATTTCGACAAACTTACCAAACCGCTTGAAATTGATCTTAATTGTGGTGAGGAAGATGCTCCCGGTCCGGGTGTGATCAAGAAAAAGAAATCTACGATTGACGAGGATGAATTTTAGTTCATCCGGTTTCTATCTTTTCAATCTTTTCTTTATAAACCACTCCTCTTGTTTTTAATCCATTTAATAAATAATCGACGTATTTTTTGTGTTTCCCCAGGTATTCAGGAACGGTAAGTCCTTTTTGTGTATAAACACCATCGGCGATCATCCGCAGGGCGACCGTGGCAGTATATCCTGTGGTACGTGCCATAGAATGGATCTTAGTCACGGGATCATATTTGTCAAACAAATCCCAGGTATAACGAAGATTTTCCCCATCCTTTTTCCCTTCAACGACCACCTGCATAACCGTAATATCCACATCCCCCTCTTTTAATTTCCATTTCGGGAATAAGAGTTTAGAAGTGATGTCAAGTGGTTTTATTTTAACTCCGTTGATGGTTATCTCTTCCTTACTGAAAAGACCTGTTTCACGAAGTAACCGCATCTTCTCAATGTGACCTGGATAGCGGAGGGTCTTTTCTTTCATATTTGGGCATTTCACGGTTTTGGCAAGGGACCGCAAGCCATCAGTGTTGAATGCTTCGAGGGTCCCTATTCCCGGGAAATTGAGTAATTCCGGATCCGTCAGGGCTGGTTTAACAACTATATTTCCGTTTTCGATATACCGGGCCGGACGTGTATATTCTTCGATGACATCGGCAGGTGAAAAAACAGCTTTGTATTCATAAGGCCATTCTCTTATTTCAGGAAGACCGCCAACATAATAAATCACCCTCTCAGTTTCATCAAGCAAATGATCGGCATATCCGATGAGCACATTGCACATGCCAGGTGCGACACCGCAATCCATGATAACCGTAACACCATTCCTTTTTGCCATTTCGTCCAGGGAGAAGGGATCTTCAATGAAGAAGGCAATGTCGACAACATTCTTACCTGCCTTGATAATGGATCTTAATGTTCGATATCCCAAAAAACCGGGTACCGCATTAATAACAAAATCGTAATCCGAAACCAGCTTTATAATTTCTTCTTCCGAAGACAGATCTTTTTGAATTATTTTAACCGGATGACTTGCAGAGAGTCTTTCCAGTGCTTCCCGGTTTATATCCGCTACCGTGACCTGGAATCTCGGTTCGCCTGCAAGGTCAATAGCCATAGGACCACCCACAAGGCCGGCTCCTAAAATGATTATATTCATCTTATTCAATTGTTAATTCGTAGATTTCTCCCAGGAGATCATTTTTAGGGAAAGGAATATTGTCCTGCGAATAAGGTGATCCTATCCACCATTTAGTATTATGAAATTCCTGTGTGATTATCATCAGCATCTGGTTGTTAGGGATGGAAGAAATTTTATAATCCATATATCCGACTACACGGAGTTTGTCTTTTGAAGGTCCAATCCTCCATATGATCTCTGTAGGCCGCCAGTCAATTTGAAAATAGTAGTATGGGGAACCGAACAATTCATCATCACGTTCCATGGTTTTTTCAGTTAGCGCCCGGTAATTCTTATCCCACCGATGTGCCCAGAAAGTCTGATCCTTATAACTGACAGGCCAGCATCCCTCATGAAAATCGACAGGCTGCCAGCAAGCCATATCCCAATTTGTACAGGCAACGACAATTTTTTCATCGTCAGCTAAAATCTCCTCCGGGAAAGGCACATTCCAGCTTTCTACACGATATTGGTCACTTATGCCCTTATTATACGCCGGCGGAAGTACCCAGGAGGGGCAATAAGGAACGGTTTTAAGGATTTCGAAATCGATCTCCGAATAACCCACGTTCTTAACTCTTTTATCCTCCTGACCACCATAATAGTTTGCATAATAACCTGCATTGTTACAGTCGCGGCGATAATTCCATTCTGCTCCATCCTGGGTTATCAGCCATATTGCGTTTGTAATGCCATTCCACATGTTATTTTTATTCAATAATTCGGTGAGTTTACATTTGACAGTCCATTTTCCATAGGTCATCCCATGCCTGGTAACCACACCGACGTTCTGTTTTTGCCAATTCCCGAATTCCGCTTTAGGATTATGGATCATTATTTTATGACTTATAGGATCCGAGATGACCGTTTCACATGGTTTTGCTGCGGTGGTTGCCGTAACGGCAATCAATTCCTCCTTTCGATAAAATTGTTTATTCCAATTATAATCCATCTTTGAATAATTGTCTTTAAGCACATCTTCTATAACCGGTATATGGTTCATTTTGGTTGAAGGATCAACATAGTGAATGAACTGCTCAAAAGAAGCAGTCCGGTACAGTATTGAATCCTGACCACAAAGACTTGTAGTTGTTTTATGAGTTATATCATTGGGAAAATTATCCGGTTTGATATAAATACCTCCTCCAAGGTCGGGTCGGGCGATAACTTTTAAAATGAAAGGGAAACGCTGAACCAGTGTATTTTTAATTGTCTTTCCTTTGCCAAAGCGGAAATAGAAGAAGGGATTGACAAAGGTTAAATTGTTTTTCAGACCGATATTCTGGATGTATTCCGGAATTTTATTTTGCCGGATATTTTCGGAAGTGGTTACGACAAGAAGAAAGCCGTAATTCCCCACCCGTGGATTGCGTTTCCACCGTTCGTTGCGTTCCTTCAGATAATATCGCGGTTCATTCCTTGGGTTTCCGATAATCCTGAAGGTGTCGGTGATTTGATAAAACTCATCATCAGGCGGGATGATCTCTGTTTCAACGAAGGTCCTGGTTATCTCCTCCCAACTTCCATAAAAATTCTCCCAGCAATTTTCATTTTGTTTCGTTGAATCAATTTCATCCTGCTCCGGGAATTTATAAGATTCATTCTGATAATAGATCTTATAACAGAATTTTTGCGGCGCTTTCCCGGTGTTTTTTATTTGAAATTCAAACCGGAAAAATCCTCCTTCTGTCTGCCGGACAGTCGGAATGATAAATCCCTTCTCTTTTGCCTCTGAATAATCCAGGTAAATGGCTTTATCGGTTGAAGGATTCCCTGTTTTTTTGCCGTTTATATCAAATAGCCAGTTGCTTAGCGGATTAAAATTCCTGATCACAAACTGGTTTGAAACTACTTCGAGCGATTGAGATGACTGTCCGCAACCACTTAAAATCAGCAAGAAAAGAAGAACCGGAAAAAGTGGTGAAAAATATTTCAGTCGAAAGAATTTTTGCATAGGATCCGGATTATTTTTTTAAAGCTTGTTTTAAAGAATAGATGGACATGAAATCCGGCAGGATAGATTTATTCTGGTATTCCTGGCAATCCTTCCCATCGAATTTTATATCCTTGCAGTTACGACCAATGACGAGTAAGGAAGTAACTGCCGGGTTGGTAAACTTTCCGGGAACCAACGCCAGAACTTCATAATATTTCGGGTTATGATCTTTCAAGAATCCGTTAAAATCAATATTGTTAAGGACCTGGAATGTTGTGTCATTGAAACGGATTTGTTTCAGGTCAAATCGCCAATCGCGGTTATATCTGAAAATATCTGTTTTTCCTTTACCGTCAAAATTTCCAATAAGGAAATCATCAGCAATTTGAAGGGTATCCAAACCGATAGTTTTTCCGTAATGATTGTGGAGTGGCGAAAATAAGGGCTCAAATCGGGAACGGGCAGAATTAAACCTGCAAAGGGAAAAAGTTTTCTGACCATTTCCCTTGTTTTTTGTGACAGTAAGCAACACATCTTGGTTTAATCCGGGAATAAACCTCCCGGTCGATATCTTGAATTCAAATTCATAACCGTTCCATTCCGCTACAGTGTCTTTACTTCCTTCTGCTATCGTTTTCCAATTTCCGTCAGAACCGGTGACAAAACGCAGCAATTTCCAGGTACCATTTCCCGGCACTACCAGAAGTTCCGTTTGCTGATCTCCGTTAAAATCACCTGGATAAAATATTCGTTCTTTCGCGAACCCGTTACGGTTTATATCCAGTGTAGTAGATTTCCAGAGAATCTTAAAACTGGTCTTCAAACTGATGCCGGGTGAACAGGTATTCTTAATTTGGTCAAATTGACCGAGAATGAATCCCTTTTCACTAACGATTAAGACTTGTTCATTCCTGTCGTGTGCAAATTTTCCTTTCACGACGAATCCGGAAGAAAAATATGGAACTGCTTCTGTAGAGAGATCGACTTCAACTTTTTTAAATTGTCTTTCTTCAGGGCAGAAAGTAAAGATTTCGGGTTTTCCGCTTTTTTTTACCTCCAATATGTCATCCAATCCTGTCGTGGTATTCAGGAACCTTCCACCGATGATTTTATTACCTGGGGTCATTTCTCCTTCTTTGATCGTCTGACCATTTATCAGGAAAGAAGAGTTCTGATTATGGATCTCCTCTTTTTCCAGAAAAACCGTCTTAAATGGAGGGAAATTAAACCTGGCAGCAAATGGTATTTTCTTAGTCATATCGACCAGTGTAGAATCTCCGCGACACTCGGCTGATCCTCCAAATACAATATAATAATCATCGACCAGAATATCTGTGCTACTTGTGTTCCAGAGATAAATCTGAACATTATAGTCCGGTTTGAATGACACCCCTGAAAGGTCAATTTCGTTGCTGATTTTAAACCATTTTCCCTGAGGTATCCCCGGGCCACTTAAACCGATTCCCTTCCATAAGACATTTACCCCGAGTGGATTCGATACTACAAGAACAAGGGTGGCTTTTATCTCTTTGCTGGTTGGAAATACATATATCCAGGCACTCCAGCCAACTGTTTTTAAATTCTCTATTCCAATTTCTCCGATAGTTCTTTTGATGGGAGTACTATAACTATCTTTCCCAAAAGCTTTGGAAGAATAAATCCCCGAGTGCCCTAATCCTTTATATAATCCATCCGGTGTATTTTTACCAGGTGTAACTTCGAAATCAAAAAAGATGGAATGTGGTGCCTGTCTGGAGTTTTGTTGTTGATTCGTAAAGCCGGTTTCGGAGGATGAGCGGATACTGATAATTTTGTTAAACGGAATATATTTTAGACCAAGTCCAAAGACTATTATTGTACCAGATAAAAGGATGGTGAAGAAGATCGTTTTTTTTCTTTTTCTTTTCATGATTGGTGGACTACCGGATGAAAAATATGTTATACAATATTAAGGATTTTGTTTTGAATGATCGTAAGTCCAAATCGCATCAAGAATCAACACGGAATCGACCGGGACCTTCCACTCTCGGGCTTTTTTGGTGACTACTTTCATCCAATCAGGATTGTTGCGAATGTTATAGACTATATAATTGATACTATCCAAAAATGTTTTTTGAGGATAACCGGAATAATTACAATAAAATACATATTCCGCATTTAATCGTATCATACTTTCCAGGGGAACTTTTTCACCTTTAGACCTCTTTACCAGTAAACTGAACCAACTTCTATCGTTCCGGATATCATTCTCAATCTTATAAATATAATCATCTTTTACTTTGGGATGAAATGCACAGTATGCTTCATCTGCAAATTTCCAGAATCCACAATGCAGGTTGATCTCTGAGACCATCAAAAGGATAACATCGTACTTTTTCAGTTTTTCTCGCAGATTTGATTTGTCAATTTCGAGTGGAGGATTACTATGCTGGTAAGGGTAAATAGTACTATTGTAATACCAAAAATCCTGGTATTTAAAAATTTTATTTCCATAGTTCTCCACGATGTTGATGTAATAGCTGTCGGCGATTACAAGGGCTGATAATGTTTTGGCCGGTCTGTTATCGAATGTTACTAACGGAAAAGCGCTGATGGTGTGTCTAAGTGGAAACATTAAATTCAGCAACTCACCGATATCATTATCAGTTCCATAAGGAGTTTGTGAGCGGATGAGTTTGCGAATTTTAAATTTTGGCAAAGTCGTTCCTGTAACCAATTCAACCGATTTTATCAAGGTATCGACTGCAAAGGGTATACCATAAAGGCTCCAATGCATTCCGTAAGGCGGAAACAGGGGATAACGGGCTGTTCCCTTCATCAGCAAAAAATATCGATTTATATCCAAACAGGAAAGCCCAAGTTCTCCGGAACGTTGCGAGAAATAATCGTAATTAGTTTGGGTTCTTTTTCCAGGATGAAACCGTCCTGGGATATATTCCGGATAAAAGCTGGCCTTACCCGGTTCATAAACCAGCAGTAACCGGATGTTGTGCGCATTCAAACTATCCTGGATATTTTTCAATCGACGGAGTTTCTTATCGATAACAGCCTTCCCGATAAAATAATCTCCATTGTACTCATGAAGGTATTCTTCCTCAAACAGGTAGTGATCAAGGCCTTGAAGGAATCCTTTTGCATGAATCAATCCGAAGAAACTGTAATCAAACTGGTTATTCAATCTGATCAGTGATTTGCGTAATCCGATGTTATTGTTGAGACGGGTCGAAAATTCATTCTGAAAAGTGGAAGAAAACCATCTTTCCCATGTAAAAAATGTCAGCTTTGGAGTTTCACTCTGAACAACATATCCTTTGAGGGATGTTTCTTTTATAAAGTTAAACTGCATTTGCAGAGGAGAAATAACCAAGGTCAGAATGATGAAGAAAAAGAGGAGAAATTTGATCGCTCTTATTGGATACGATGCCAAACTGTACCCGGGAATATGAAGAATTCGCCGCTTTATAAATGTCATCAATCAAATAATAAAGTTACTTTTTTGTGTAATAGATGACGAAATCATCCATCATGATTTTCTTTTTGGCAGGATTCCAGAGATAGACTTTAAGCAGATCATTTTTATCACTACCTGATATGATGCCGGAAACGGTTAAGGTGGTCCAATTATGTGGTTTTAAAATAGGGGATTGGTTTTCGCCAGACAGATAATAATCGAAAATTTTATTTTCATGTTCCCGGGATATTACCACGTTTAATGATTTTGGATCAACTCCTTCAAGGGGAAATACTTTCACGGTGGCAGATAAATAAATACTTTTTGCGGAAGTTATCTCGGAATACTTCCTATAAAAACCAGGACTGAACTCATCCGTCAAGAGGAAAAATGAATTACCGGTACTATCCCGCTGATAATTACTATCAGGCGCTGTCATTGAGGGACGATTAAGAAGGGCAACGTGCTCAATATTTCCAACACAATAGTGTTGCGCTAATGCCTTTCGTTTCAACAACCAACTTTCGTCATTGACTTTATATGAAATTTCGAATTCGGGTTCAAGTGTTTTATAATCTCCCGGCATGATGTAATAATAATCAGCATCGGTATTAATATCTATGGAATGATCAATGCTTTTCAAGTCGATATAGGGAATTTTTCCTGTGTATTTATAAAAGTAAAATGAAGGATGAAACAGCCAATTGGTTTTCAGCGAAATTTTTTGATTTGGATTTGTTTTATTGAAATAATCAATTATTTCGAATGTGTCTGCATTAAACCACCATTCCCTGACATATTTTAAACTCATTTTATCAGCAATCTGAAACAACAACAGGAAACTTAGCAGGAATGAAACCACTCCTTGGAAAATTTTTGCTTTCTGATTTGAAATCAGTCCGATTGTTGTAACAAACGTAATGATAAACAAAGGGAAAAAGAATAATGCAGTTCTACCATACAGGTTAGGTGTGTGAAGAATTATGCATTGCAATATACTCACGAATGCGGTAAGTAACAGGATGCTGCTTGCAACAAAAACAGGTTTTTGAAGGTAATCCGGATTGAACCTTGAACGGACAAACTTTATCATTATATAAACCAGGTTCCCGAATACCACCACGATTGTGAAAATTGAAATCGCATGATATATTATGGATGAAAAACCGGCCGGATCATAAAGCGATTGAATTACCAGCGGAACGATAGTTCCTTTATAAAATCCCGTTGATTCCCAGTACTGAAACTGATTTGTGCTTTGCATTTTTATTATTGGCACAGCAATTAAAGCTGCGTAGGCAAGGCTGAATAGTATGATTAATATTGTCGGTTGTATCAGCTTTTTTTTCAGCGTTTTGAATTGAACAAAGAAATAAAGCCAGGTTATTGCAATAACTGCCACCCAGAAAACTAAGAGCGTAAAATTGGCATACGAAGCCAAAACTGCCAGGAAGAAAGCCAGCCAGATATGTTTTTTTTCAAACGCAATAAATCCCGAAATCATGTAACTGACGGAAAGAGTACATAATGCACACGACATGGCATAACCCCGGCAAAGTCCGAAAAAATCTAGTAAATAGGGATTACAAATAAATAAGATGGAGGCCGGAATAAAGAATATGGAAGAGGTTTTCAAAACAGTTTTGTTGATTCTGAAAATAGCAAATGCATATACCAGAAATGAAAATAAATTAGGCAGCCGTACAACCCATTGTTCGGCACCGAAAATCCAAATCATTAACTTGGTAAATAAGGTGTTTAATATGTGATTATTAGGCCAGTTATCAGGATACATCATTATTTGCCAACAGCTGAAGTTACTGTAATGAACTGTCGTTGAGGTTTCGTCATGGGTAATTGGAAGATGAAAAACCTTATAACTGATCAATAAAAAGCAGAGTTCAAACAAAATAATAAACAAATAGATATTTATCCGTTTCATCGAACACTTGACCGTTTCTATCATGATTCTGGATTTATTGATTCTGCTTAACTCTTTGATTTATGATAATTGATAAAATAAACATCAACAATCAAATAATAAAATCAATCTGTTGTATAAAAGACAACGAAATCATCTACTCTGATTTTCTTCTTTCCTGGATTCCATAAATAAATCTTCAGAATTTCGTCTTTATTTTCGTTTCTGACAATGCCCGAAACAGATATTGTAATCCAATTTTGAGGATTCAAAACGTAAGGTTGATAAAGGTAAGACATATAATAATCGAATACAATGGGTCCTCGCTCCCTGGATATTATCAGATTTAACGATCTTGGATTTACCTCTTCAAGGGGACAAACTTTAACCGTAGCTGATAATAATATACTCTTTTTATTTGACAAATCCGAATACTTACTACAAAAACCTGGGCTGTATTCAGTTGTCAAAAGATAAAACGAATTCGCGGAACTATCCTGGTTGTTTTTTCCCTTGCTTTCAGATGAAAGGTCATCAAAATTATTTATATAGATTATTTTTTTATTTTTTGAGTACATTTCATTTGCTGACAGAAACCTGTAAGGGGAGTTATCAAGGTTAAAATATTGTTTATCCATTCTTTTTTCCCTCAAATCTATGGTCCACCATGAGGCACAGATAAATAACAGGGAATCATTCAGGTTTAAACTCTGTTTGAGTGATTTGTCAGGCTCGTCAACATAAATTGACCGCGACGAATTGGGATCCTCTAATGAGCTTAGCAAAAGTGATTCCATCGGCAGCGCCCAGGTGACATTTACTTTGTTCAGATCAATATCCCATTTTTTGATAATAATTTTTTTCTCGGGAAATTTTTTTGATTTATAAATAAGGCTACGAATATATGCAAGGCGCTCTTTGTAAAAACTGGAGGCATTGATTACATTTACAACACCCACAACGAATATTAAAATCAAAAAAATCTGTTTAAAAATATTTAGCCGTTTGTCTGAGAAAGCGACTTCATTCATAAAAGGTACCAACAGGAATATATTTAGTGGCATTAAGTTTTTCTCCTGGATAAATGGATAGTACCAGAGGGGGAATGTTGTAAAAATTACAAGTAAAAAAAGAATAATAGACGCCAGGTAATAGGAAAGCTTTAAATATTGTTTTTTTATTATGTAAAAGACACTTGTAACAATAAATATTATCAGGGAGAAAAAATACAACGTAAAAATTTTCTCTGTTAAAAAAGCGAGGCTTTCTGAGGTTTGTACTTGTCCTATTTTCTCAAAGAAAGAAAGAAAGGAATTAAAATTTGCAGTATCATACTGGTTGGTAGGCACTATAAACACTTTTGTTATGGTTATCGCAATAATGAATACAACCAGGATATATACAAACGTTTTCTTCCACAATTTTTGGTCTATCATAAAGTACCCTAAAATGAACAGGATCGGAAATAGTGAAACTGGGTGGGAATAAAAACACAGAAATAATATACCCGCGGCAATAATCAATTTTATTAAATTATTCAAAAACCCGGGATTCATTTTTTGTGAATAATATAAAAAGGCAACTAATAAAATATTGTACACTAAGGCTTGGTGGGTTTCTGTTGAAATCCAGAAAAAACTATATTGCACACCCATTAAAAGAACCAGGGGGATGGCGAGGGCTAAATTTTCATTTCTAAACCAGTAGGTGATAACAAGAAAGATAATGTAATACAATAAAATAAATGACATTGAGTACAGGCATAAAACTACTTTTAACGGCAGGTGCAACCATATTGCAAGTAAAGGTAAACCTTGAGGTATCACAGCAACATACCTGCTCGCTTCACTTGCAAAATTCTGGTAATAAAGAATCTTAAAAGCGGAACAGGCAGGATCAACAAAAATGGTACGTTCAAGATAATAATATATTGCTAAAAAAAATAATACTAGAAATGCGGAATGTCCTAACAATATTTTGGGTGACACATTTATTTTATCGCGGTACATAAGTAATTGTTTTATTCAAAACTTAAAATAAATAAATGGATTGAAACCTGAAGATATAATGTTGGCTTCACTCAGGATAAAAAGGAATATTGCCAGTACTGACATAATAAGGATCGTTTTGTTTTCAGGAAGGTCAAATAGTTTCTCGATCCAACGGTCGATTTTGTTTATCCCTCCCCAGAAGGAGAATAGGAAGGCAAGCGCCAGCATGGTCCAGAATTTTGGATTCAACCATATCTCGTTTCCGGTCCCTTCATGAAAAGAAAACATTCTTCCTAAATAAACAAAGGCTGAATCCAGGGAATCGGCCCTGAATATGACCCATCCGATAATGATGACAAAAAAAGTGATGAGGATACTGGGGATCTTCCCGATTTTTTTAAGGTATTTAAGTAAAAACAACCGGTCAAGAATAAGAAATAATCCTTGGTAAATACCCCAGATGATAAAGGTCCATGCCGCTCCATGCCAAAAACCGCATAACAAGAATGTAATGGATGTTGCTACAAGATAGATTGCTTTTTCGGCACGAATACCAATATAACGATCTTTAGGCATTTTCCTTGAGGTGTAATAGGCCAACGGCAGGAAAATATAATCACGGAACCAGAATGAGAGCGTGATATGCCACCGGCGCCAGAATTCAGTTATGTTCCGGGAAAGATATGGACTTCTAAAATTCTCAGGAAGTCTGAATCCGAGCATTCGGGCAAGTCCGATAGCCATATCGGAATATCCTGAAAAATCAAAATAGATCTGGAAAGTATATGCCACTGCACCAATCCACGCCAGACTGGTGGATAATTGTTTTGAATCCACTGCAAAAATCTCATTCGCCGTCGTCTCAAGAACATCTGCGATCAGTACTTTTTTGGAAAGTCCGATGACAAACCGGTAAAAACCGATGAGTTTGGCATCAATCGTTTCTTGTTTCTGCCTTCCCAGTATCTGACCAGAGATCTGACCGGGTCGGACAATAGGTCCAGCCAACAACTGGGGAAACATAAATATGTACAATGCATAATCCCATACCCGCTCGAAACCGGGATGACGCTTTTTATAAACATCTAAGGTGTAAGCAAGTTTCTGGAATGTAATAAAAGAAATCCCGACAGGGAGAAAAATTTTTGTCCATCCGGCCGGTTTTGTTCCAAACCAACTTAGGATGATGTTGAATTGATCTACAAAAAAATTCATGTATTTGAAATAGATCAACAGGCTAATGTTCAGTAGCACCGATAACCAGAGAATCCATATTCTCGTTGATCGGTTTGCATCGATAAGTTTTCGAACCAGGAAAAAATCGATTGCGACCGAGGCTGCCAGAAAAAAGATGAATTTCGGTGCACCCCAGGCATAAAAAAAAATACTGGCGATTAAAAGGAATCCGTTCCTAAACCTCCCGGGAAGTAAATAATAAAGAATCAGAAACAGAGGTAAAAAATAGAGTAAAAAAATACTACTGCCGAATACCATATTTTTTTAATTCTCAGGCTCAAAAACAGTAACGACAAAATCATCGATCAGGATCTCTTTCTCCCCTCGATACCAGAAATATGTTTGAACAGTATTTTCTTTATCTTCAAGGAAAGGAGTCATATAATCGATGGTGACTTTATTCCACCGATCCGGTTTCAGGTTTTGTTTTTCCAGTTCAAGCATCCGGTACTTATACGCCGTTCCATTGATATTGCATGTGATGACAAGGCTGCAAAGGGCTTCTTCGGGTTTACAGGTGAAATAAACAAAACCTGAAGAACGGATCCATACAAAATCTTTTTTTGAGAGATCTTTGTACTTTATGTTAACCGTACTGGAAAAATTCAATTTTTTGCTCATTCGTAAAGAATATTCCCCAGTATAGGCTGTATCCCGGCAATTGAAATCAGGGTTACTGGTATCCGGTTGTTCGAAATTGAAGGTGGCAAGAACACGTCGGGAGAACCTGGAAGAATCGGGTAATTCTTCTTTTTCATTTTTTTCTATTGGTTCAAGATAAAGACGCTCCTCCGGTTTTACTGATGTTCTACCAAAAATGGTCCAATAATATTTTTTAGTCATCTGGGTGGAATCCAGTATGACGTGCATATATTGCCACGTCTGGAACAGGTTCAGGATAATAAAAAAAGAGAGTAGGAGAAATACTGGAATTTTTATTGTGTTCTTCCTGTTCAAAATCCATTCAAGAAATGCACCGAGCGGAAAGGCAAGCAAAAGGTATGCCTCCATCATGGATCGCTGGCTGAAGCTCCCTCCATACCACCAGTTTGGCCAGCTGGAAACGACCAACAAATCAATAACAAAAAAAATCAAAACGGGTGTGAATAACGATTTTTTCTTATTCCAGAGAGGGATGAATCCGAGAATTGCAAACAGCATCACCGGTGTATAAACTAACCATCCTTTCTTGTAAGAGAATAAAACTTTCCATATATGGGTTGCAATCCATTGAAGTTCTTCCCCTTTTTCATAACTGTAATAAATCCATTTCCCTGAATGAATTTTCCAATAAACCAGTTGAAAGGATACGACAAACATAAGTGACAGCGCTATTGCTGCTACCTGAAGGTAATTGTCACGGATCAGGTGAACTTTCCCTTTCCATGAATTTCTGTCCCATAAATTCCAAAGTAATGGGATAAATACGATAATACCTGCTGTAGGACGGATTAAAACGGATAAACCACAAAGAAGTCCCAAAGGAATTGAAAACTTCCATTGTGGTTTTTCATGCCATCGGATTGTCAGCCATATGATGATTGCATATATCATAAACAAATAGTTGTGGGGCATCGCCCCGTCATAGGCTGTCAGCTCAAAGTAGTTCGTGCCCAATACCAAAATAATCATTATCAAGGAGGAGACCGTATCGGTGAAATACCGGATCAGAATTTTTCTGAGAAACCAAATCCCTATAATTGTATAAACCAAACCTCCCATGGCAATCGAAACCTGGTAAGGCAGGGAAAGTCCATCCTGTGGAAACCCCGACATTCCAGTAAAAAGATTTCCAACAACGAAAAACGGACTATAGAGTATGGCAAGTCCCATTGGATATTTCATTATAAAATCACCTGTGGGCCCCGGGTAGGCCTGATAAAAGCCAATGGTTGGGTGGTAAGTATCTAATATTTGCTGTGCCCACGAAAAATCCCTGATTCCAAGATCATGGTGAAGAAAAAAGGCAGGAAGATATAGGTAATACCCAAAAACATCCCAGCTGATAATAGAGAGAACATCGTAAGTAAGCCACCGGGGAACAAGGAAACGACTAAAAACTATTACAGCTGAAAGAACAAAGAATATGGCAAACGAAAAAGGATGCTTATGACTCGATCGGATCATTTCAGATATTTTCGATTAAACAGGTTGTATTTTATAAGGCACCAGATAGCCCGGAAGGCGTCTTTTATGCCTATTTTTTTCCCTTCGTCATAAGTCCGACCATAATAGGATATTCCAACTTCATAAATCCGGATTCCCGGGAACCTGGCTATTTTGCTGGTTACTTCGGGTTCGAAGCCAAAGCGGTTTTCTTCGAAATAAATTTTTTTTATGAATTCCGACCGGAACAGTTTATAACAGGTCTCCATGTCGGTCAGGTTCAGGTTGGTGAATATATTTGAAGTAAAGGTTAGTACCCGGTTGCCTATAGAGTGCCAGAAAAAAAGGATCCGGTGGGGATTGCCACCCATAAAACGCGATCCGTAAACAACATCGGCAAAACCATCCAGCATCGGTTTTAATAGAATATTATACTCGTTGGGATCATATTCCAGATCGGCATCCTGAATTATGATAAAATCCCCCGTAGCCTCTTCGATAGCCCGGTGAAGGGCGGCACCTTTCCCTTTATTCCTTGGCTGACGGAAGAACCGGATATTAGCGCTGGAATGACCCTCAATATAGGTGTTCACGTATTTGTCGGTATTATCTGTACTACAATCATCAATTATGAGGATCTCTTTTTTGACATCACTAATCAATTCAACAGCCAGCAATTTGTCAAGAATGCGGTGAATGGTTGTCGCTTCGTTATAAGCTGGAATTAGAATACTCAGGGTTCGGGATTCCATAGGTCCGGTTAAAACGCAAAAATACGAGAAAATGTAAAGGATTTGTTTATTCGTGAAAATAGATTCGTTTGACCCTTCGTGAAATACTTGTCAGAACTTCGTAAGGAATGGTCCCTATTTTTCCAGCCAACTCTCCGATCGGGTGGTCGTCGCCAAAAATGATCACTTCATCGCCTTCCTTTATACATGTTTTAATCCCGGTAATTTCAATACCTGTTATATCAATCATGGTAAGGTCCATGCAAACATTTCCGATAACCGGTGCGGGTTGTCTATGAACGTATAAAGCTCCAATCCCATTCCCAAGCCGGCGGTTTAGTCCGTCGGCATACCCGATTGCGACAACAGCAACAACCATGTCGTCGATTGCTTTGCCCTGGCGATTATAACCGATGGTATCACCAGCCTGTATTCTTTTGATTTGTGTAATGGCAGATTTTAGTGTACTGACGTTCCTTAAACGGGTTTGTTCTTCTTTTGAGGATCCGATTCCATATAACCCAATACCGAGTCGGACCATATCCATCTGTGCCTCCGGGAACCGGCTGACTCCTGCTGAATTCAAAATATGAAGCAAAACAGGATAAGGAATGTTATGAGTAATCATTTTACTCATTTCATTGAATTTAGCGATTTGTTCCCTGGAAAATTCATCTTCGGTTGGATCTTCACTGGCAGCCAGATGAGAAAAGATGGATTGAACATGAAAATTGGGTTTCCCGGTTAAAAAAGTTATAAGTTCTTTTATATCTTTTTCTACAAACCCCAGTCGGTGCATTCCTGTATCGAGTTTAATATGAATACGGACTTCTTCCTGGATGGACGTATGATTCCTCTCAATCGCTTCATTGAGAAGATTAAGAATTCGTAGGTTATATATCTCGGGTTCCATGTTGAATTTCAGGAGGGTATCGAGACTCTGTTCTTCAGGGCTCATCACCATGATAGGCAGGCGGATGCCGGCTTTACGTAGTTCAACTCCTTCATCGGCATAGGCAACTGCTAGGTAATCGACATGATGAAATTGCAGTACATTTGCGATTTCAAAACTTCCACTGCCGTATGAGAAGGCCTTGACCATGGCCATCGTCTTAGTTCCGGGTCTTAATTTCGAACGATAATAATTCAGGTTATGGACCAGGGCGTCAATATTGATTTCCATAACTGTTTCGTGTGACTTTTGCTGAAGGAGGTTGCTTAATTTTTCAAATTCAAAATGGCGTGCGCCTTTCAGCAGAATCGTTTCATTCTGAAAGGAGGAGACTGGAAAATGACTCAGAAAATCATCCGTGTTCTCATAAAATAGTTTAGCCATTTGAAATTTATCTGCATACCTGCTGATATCTCTTCCTATGCCAATGATGCGGTCAATTTTTTTAAAAGCAATCTGTCCGGCGATTTCATTATACAGGTCTTCTTTGTTTTGTCCGCTTTGCAGGATGTCGGAGAGGATGATGGTTTTCTTTTTGTGCTGATTCTGCTGTGACAGGAAATCGAGGGCAATGCCAAGGGAGTTTATATCCGAATTATAACAATCGTTGATGATCGAACAATGATTGATTCCTTCTTTAAGTTCCAGACGCATTGCAATAGGAGTCAAGGCCAGCATCCGTTTAGCAATGAGGGAATGGCTTAAGGTTACAAGTTTTGTAGGAGTATCTTTCCTGATTATCCCAAGTTTGTTGAGGTTAAGAAGGAAAGCCCAGCAATGGATTGCATTTTCAATGGAAGCTTCGTCGGTAAATGGAATTTTAATCGAAATTAATTCCGAGTGGAAATCGGCCCAGATTCGTGTTACTCTGGCGGTTTTTTCTACCCTGGTAATCTGGAGATCGGATTTCTTTTTCCGGCTCCATGTAAATGTCTTCAGGTTCTGGAAATCCTTGTCTTCTTTCAGGAAATCAGATATCAAGGGATAATCCGAACAGTATATCAGGAAGGAGCTGTTTTGAAAAAGCTTAAGTTTTTCTTCAACTTTCCGTTTTTGATCAGTAAAATGTTCATCGTGGGCAGCTCCGACATTTGTAATAATACCGATTGTGGGCCTGATTACCGCTTCCAGTCGTTCCATTTCACCGGGCTTGGATATCCCGGCTTCAAAGATTCCCAAGTCATGTGCTGAATCCATTTTCCAAACGGATAAGGGGACGCCAACCTGTGAATTATAGCTTTTTGGACTGCGGATAACTTTGAAATCACTGCCAAGCAGCTGGTACAACCATTCTTTTACTATTGTTTTGCCATTGCTTCCGGTCACTCCAAGGATCGGACTCTGGAAATGAAGACGATGCCATGTAGCCAGTTCCTGCAATGCAACCAGGCTATCCCGTGTCTGTATAAAAGATGCTTCCGGGAACTTATTGATATAATTTGTATCTGTCGTTTTCAGGGGTTCTGAAACGAGAAAGTTCCGTACTCCTTTTTCATAAAGTTCTCCGATATATCTATGTCCATTATTCCTTTCCGAAACCAAGGCTATGAAAAGACAATTCTCCGGACTGATTAGTCGACGGCTGTCGATAAGTAAATTGTTAATTTCCGGATCACCTTTCTCCGAGAGATGAAGATTTCCGTTAACTGCTTTTGATATATCGGATAAGGTATACATCCGTATTTGAATCAATGTCCGGTTTCCTGTTCCGGTGCAGGCGGGCGTAAGGGATTGGCAGAGAGTTCATCATATTCCTGCCGGTGAGCAAAGACGTCGCAGGCCATGTACAGGGCATTTCTGAATGCTTCTGGTGAAGCTTCATTTTTACCGGCAAGGTCATATGCCGTGCCGTGGGCCGGCGCTGTTCTTACAATAGGTAAACCTGCGGTGAAGTTTACTCCCTCTTCAAACGACATCAGTTTGAAAGGAATCATTCCTTGATCGTGGTACATTGCAAGAATGCCATCAAAATTTCTGAAATTGGCGGAACCAAAAAATCCATCTGCCGGGTAGGGGCCGAAAACTAAAATATTTTGGCTATACGCTTTTTCAATCGCCGGTTGGAGGATGGTTTTGTCTTCCGTGCCAATCAAACCGTCGTCACCGGCATGGGGATTAAGTGCAAGGACAGCGATCTTGGGTTTCATCACGCCAAAATCGCGTTTAAGCGAATGGTTGAGGATCTGAAGTTTACGGATAATCAATCCTTCCGATATAAATTCATTCATCCGGCCGACAGGGACGTGACCAGTAACCATCCCGATCCTGAACTTATTATTTACCATCAGCATAAGGAAATCATCGGTATTGAATTTTTTAGCAAAATACTCCGTTTGACCCGGAAACGTAAAACTCGGGGACTGGATATTTTTTTTATTGATTGGCGCTGTCACAACAACGTCAATGTTATTTTTTAACAGATCTTCGGTTGCAGCTTCAAGTGAAAGGAAGGCAAGTTCTCCGGCAATGGAGGTTGATTTCCCAAGGTCAATTTTTATTTCCTCGTCGTGGATATTTATGATATTTGGCCGTCTCGGATGGGCCATGTCTGCTTTTTTGACAAGGTTGAAATTAAAATCATTGATGTTTAATGTTTTCCTGTGATAAGAAGCGACCTTGGAGGATCCATATACAATGATAGTATAATTCTCCATCAACCGTTGATCTTGTAACGTTTTGATAATGATTTCGTAACTTATACCGTTAACATCTCCATGGGTAATTCCAACCCTCACCCTTTTTTCCTTCTCAACCGGTTGTTCCATATCCTCTAGTTTTCTACAAAGGTAACAATTGTAAATTGTCAATAGGTCATAAAGTCAGTATGTCATTAGGGGAGTTTATTGAGTAACTTTTTATAACGACCTATTGACTTAACGACTTAATGACTGTAAGTGATTTTATTAACAAAATTAAAAAGCAACCTCACCCCGAACCCCGTTCCACCTTGTCCCCGGTATGAATCTCTTTTATCTAAAAATGCCGGACCGGCAATATCGATATGAATATAGGGGTAATCGGTAAACTTTTCGAGAAATTTAGCAGCCGTAATGGATCCGGCTTCGGGGGGACCCAGGTTTTTTATATCGGCAACTTCCGATTTCAGTAAATCGGCATAATCATCCCACATTGGGAACTCTACTAGGCGCTCATGTATTTCAAACCCACTCTTTATCAGTTCAACGAAATCCTTTTCTGCCTTACTTTGCATAGCAACTGCTGCGGACTTACCAATAGCCCTGACAGCAGCTCCAGTAAGAGTAGCCAAATCGATGACCAGCATTGGTTTATATCTCCTGGCATAGCTTAAAGCATCCCCCAAGATCAAACGACCCTCCGCATCGGTATCAATGATTTCCACATTCATACCGTTGTGCATTTTTACTACATCGCCCGGGACGATGGCTTTAGCGCCGGGTCGGTTATCGGTGGCAGGCATCAATCCTATTACACGAACCGGTAAGTTTGTTTTCGCAATGGCATAGATCGCCGTAGCGACTGCGGCGGCCCCCGACATATCGTATTTCATCTCCTGCATGCTGTTCCCGGGTTTCAGGTTCATGCCCCCTGAATCAAAGACGATTCCTTTTCCGACAAACACGTAAGGTTTCTTGTTACGGGCTGAAGGCGGGTTCCATTCCATAACTGTAAAGGTTGGAGGATCACTGCTCCCTTTGTTGACGCCTAGAATCCCTCCCATCTGTAACGCTTCGAGTTTTCTCTTGTTCATTACCTCTGCTTTCGCGCCACATTCTTTTGCTAAATATTCAACCTCCCTGGCAAAAACTGAAGCAGTAAGGTAAGAATTGGGTTCGTTGATCAGGGTGCGGCAACGAAATACAGCATCCACTATTACATTTATTTGTTTAATACTGGATTCTTCAATAGTGCTGGAATAAATCTGAATTTCTTCCAGCAGGTTCTTTTTTTTCGTTTCATTTTTATACTTAAGAAACTGATAACTGCCTAACGCCATTCCTTCTGCAAACGCAAGGAGCTCATCATTCTTTCCTACAGTATCATAAATGATTACTCTACGCGCCTTGAAATCCTCCAGGCATGCAGCTACCTTGTCGCCCGTTTTCCTGCATTCTTCGCGCAGGTCGTAAACATTCTTGCTATCATCTAAAAAATAAATATATATCCTGTAATCCAATCGGTTGATAGAAATGAGATCTTTTTTCAGTTCGACTTTTTGCACCTTGATGTAATCCTTCTCTGCCTTGGTAAAAAGACCTGCCGGGTAAGGATCGTTATTTGTAAGCAGCAGGATGAGATTTTCAACCTGTTGGGTTTTGCTGGTCAGAGAGATTTTTGGATGCATGCTTTTCGTAATTTTGGAATGTCATTCACCCGCAAAAGTAGAAAAATTAAGGATCAGCTCATCATAAAAGCCCTTTCGGGGGAATTCCTTTCTTTGGATGAAGGGAAGAGGTTATTCAAGTCGCTTGCCCTGGCTGAATTAATGAATCTCGGTCATGAGTTACGCTATAGATATCATCCGGAGAGCAAAGTAACATGGATTATTGACCGGAATGTAAATATTACCAATGCCTGTATTTCCGGATGCCGCTTCTGTAATTTTTATCGCCCTGTAAACGACCCATCCTGTTATATAACAACCCTGGAGGAATATTCCCGCAAAATTGTAGAAATGAGAGACCTGGGTGGGAACCAGTTATTATTGCAGGGTGGAATGCATCCCCATCTCGGCCTCAGTTTTTATGCCGATCTCTTTTCAAAGTTGAAGGAAAAATTTCCGGATCTGCGATTGCATGCCCTTGGGCCACCGGAAATTGTTCATCTTTCCAGGATGGAAAAAATGACCTATAAAGAGGTGCTTGAACACCTTGTCAGGGCAGGTATGAATAGTTTACCGGGTGCCGGTGCCGAAATCCTTGCCGACCGTGTCCGGAAAATATTATCACCCATAAAATGTTCCGTCAAAGAATGGTTGGAGGTGATGAAAGCGGCTCATGAGCTTAATCTTACCACATCGGCCACTATGATGTTTGGTCACATCGAAACAATTGATGAACGGCTTCAGCATCTTATTTATATCAGGGAGCTTCAGGCGCAAAAACCTGAAGGGACTAAAGGGTTTCTTTCATTTATTCCTTGGCCTTTCCAGGATGATGGTACCGTTCTGAAAGAAAAATATGGTGTCGCCAATAATACGAGTTCGGAGGAATATATCAGAATGATCGCCATCAGCAGGATCATGTTGCCCAATATCTCGAACATTCAGGCTTCCTGGCTAACCGTAGGGAAAGATACTGCACAACTATGCCTTCATGCCGGTGCAAATGATTTTGGCAGTATTATGATCGAAGAAAATGTGGTATCGGTTGCAGGTGCTACCAATAAATTTGATGCAAACGAAATTCAGCGTGCTATTCTCGATGCGGGTTTCGACCCCCAATTAAGAAACCAGGACTTCGAATTACTTGGCAAACTTCAGTAAATTGTTTTTCTGCCAGTCGGAATAGATATCCGAAGCAATGTTATAGGAGACCTCATCCACGTAATTCGGGTCGGTGATGGTAATATCTGCCGTCCACAACAAACCGTTGTTAGCGTTGTGATAAAGATTTGCCGTTAGATTTACGGTTGAGGTGGTTACCCAATATCCGCCTGATGTTACGACATTATACCCGGGAGCATACATGGGATATCCCCAGGAATAATAGTTGTAATAATTATAATAATAATCGGGATAAACCATGGTTGTCGGTGGTACATAACTTTCCGATTTGTCGGTGCCCTTATAGGTCACGATCAGGATACCATCGACCCCAAGGCTGTCAAATTTTGACTCTAACTGATTAAGTTCAAATTTATGACCGGGAGGGATAAACGAGAGTGATTGAATGGATTTTAATCCCTTACTGTTAAAGTAATTACTGGCATATTGTTCAAAGGGTTTTTGATATTCCAGTTTATCAAACATGGCCCAAACAACGACATTTTCTATTTTTTCGTTTTCCTTTGGATTGGTCCATGAAGTAAGTGTTATCGGATTACAGGATGTGAAAAGTAATGCTATTAAAACAACAAATAAACCTGTTCCAAGCGTAAATTTTTTCATGATTTTTAAATTAAGGGTTTACAATACTTTATTATCCAAAAATAAGTAATTTTCAGTTCGGATATACCTTCCTCCGGATTACTCGGAATTTTTAACACAAAATAATTCCCATGAGTCCAGTTCAAGGGCAACCAGATTCCCCAGTGATTTGTTGTTTTTATACACACATCCTCCATCAAGGTTTATAACCTTTGACTGCCGGCTATCGATGCTTTTTTTGATGTCTGAATAAGAACTTGGTGTGTGTCCATGAACCAGTACACGATCCTGTAAAAATTTAATATTATAAGCATCTTCCCTTCCCCAGATCATCGAGTCAATATCATCCAGAGGATTACCTGCCTTCCCGACAAAACACCCATGAGATAGGAAAAAACCATCCGTTTGTTCATACAAAATCAATTTCCGGAAGAATTCAAGATATCTTTCCGGAATCTGAAGAATACTTTTTGGGCTATAATATGTGTCTATGAGGATCCCAAAATCGCGAAGCGTGGTAAATCCGGAATTGATCATCCAGAGGTTAAAAAAGTTGATCGAATTCTGTGCATGGTTTAACATGTACTCATGGTTCCCCATTAGCGGGATTACCTTAAAGGATTTTTGTTGTAATTCAAAAATGTAGTCAACCACTGCTTTGCTATCGGGCCCCCTATCGATGTAATCGCCTAACAGATAAACAAGGTCCCCGGGGGATGGCTGAATTTTTTCTTCGAGGAGCGTGCGGAATGTCCGGATGCATCCATGTATGTCGCCGATGACAAACCGTTTCCCCATCTTATGACGGATTTTCTACCTGATTGGAATTATTTTGGGATCCATTTTCCTGTATGGCCGTGATCAATCCAAGGTTGATAATACCCTGGAAAATTTTATCGGTTGCGCCAATATTTTGGTCGACATAACTGCGGCAAATGCCCGATATTTTCGAATAATATTCCGTATCCGAAAGGAGTTTTGAAACCGTTTTCATTAGTTCAGCCGTTGTTTTGACGCTAAAGGCAGCTCCCTTTGAAATAAGATCAACAGCTTCTTTGAATTTATGATAGTTGGGTCCAAAAAAAACCGGGACCCCAAATGTAATGGACTCCTGAATGTTGTGGATGCTTACTCCGAAACCTCCTCCAATGTATGCAAACGTAGCATATCGGTAAAGATAGGCAAGAATTCCGATCGTGTCTATGATCAGAATATCAGCAGAATTTGAATTTTCAGGGGTAAGATCAGAATATTTGATGAAAGATTTTCCTATTTGATCACATAATTCCTGAATCCGGCCGGGACTAATATCATGTGGAGCAATGATAAATTTTATCTTCCAAGATTCCTTGTGAATGAATGGGATTAAAACATCTTCATCTTCCTTCCATGTACTCCCGGCAACCATTACTTTAGCTTTTTCACAGAATTGCTTGACAAGTGGAAATTCCTTTATAACGGAAGCTATTTCTGCAACTCTGTCAAAGCGGGTGTCGCCGGTGATGCTGGCATTATGCATACCAATGGTTTTGAGCAAGGAAAGTGAAATTTCATTCTGGACAAAAAACCAGGTGATTGCGTCCAGTTTTTTCCGAAACCATGTTCCATACCATTGAAAGAAATATTGCGACGGTCTGAAAACCGCTGAGATAAGAAAAACCGGGATATGCCTTGATTTAAGTACTTTCAGATAATTAAACCAATAATCGTATTTTATAAAAAATACCATCACCGGTTTGACTACTTTAACAAATTCACGCGCATTTCCCAGGGTATCAAGTGGTAAATAGAATACTCCGTCGACCTGGCTGTAATTCTTGCGGATTTCATATCCCGACGGGGAAAAGAACGTCAATAACACCCGGTATTGCGGAAATGATTTTTTGATTTTTTCTATGACCGGTCTACCCTGTTCAAACTCCCCCAGGGAAGAACAATGAACCCAGATTAAAGGCTTTCCTACTTGGATTTCATTTCCCAGTTTACTTTTTAATATGGAGAAAAAATCTTTCCGTCCGGTTAACCATAAGCGGGCTTTATCATCAAACAATGCAGCTACCCTGATGAATACCAGGTACATATAAATGCTCACTGTATAGAGCAACCTCATACACTCTTTATATTAAAGTCAAACCATTAATACAAGTAATATTCCTTCGGAATCCGTTTATATAATGGAATAAACCAGCATACTTTTATTCCGTAAAACTGACTGTTGTATTTTTGAGTATCTTTTTTCTCCTCCTGGAAATCAAATTCTCTCAAGCTTTTTGACCAATACTGCATAAATTCAAATCCCACATAAAAATTGAGAAGCCGGGTGTTGCTGAGATAAAGATAACCCAGGGATCCGGTTATTGTCCATCCCCCGTTTAATTTGTCGTATCCTTTTTTATAATCGCCAAGGAGTTGAGGTGCAGTATTTCCCGGATTGTTAATCCTGATCTTGTTTTGCATGTATCCTCCTCCCGCTGTGATCATGAATCCGCAGTTCGGGTTGGGGGAAAGAATAGGGATGATCTTACCGAATTTTCCTAAAAAATTGAAGCCACGTTCATAGTATATGATGTCGGCATAATATCCGTTGGCATCAATGATTAATCCATCGGGAGTGGAGATGTTCATTAACAGGGAATCGGAGTTCTTTAAACTTTGTCCGAACATAAAATTGCCTTCAACTCCAAAAACCCAGTTGGATTTGGTTTTGAGCATAAATCCACCTCCGATACTGGAATTCCCGCCGAATCGCTTTGCCAGGTCACCCCCGGGAAACTGAAAGGAATAGGTGGCATAAATCAATGGGGTAAAAATTGCGGAGTCGCGAATATTCACCTGGGCATTCAGGAAATTTGTCAGAATCAGGACAGGTAGCAGCAAAAAAGAAAATCTTCGGAACATACTTTCAAATGGATAATGAGTTAAAATTTATAGATGACACCGATCCCAATATTCAAAGTGGATACCAGCTTTTTAATCGTCGACTCCGACGTTTGAAATTCATCAACATAGTAAATGTTACCGTCAGGATCTATCTTCTCGACTTTAATAGTATAATGGAACTGTTTGGTAATGGATGGACTTGCTCCCAAATAACTGGCATTGACCTTAAAAGTAAAATGAGAGGATATCCTGTACCCGATGCCCCCGGAAAACTGGTAGGCGAAACCGGCGGCAGTATTATTCACCGTTTGTTTGGTAGTTGGATCTAACATACTGAAATTTGAACTGGAAGCAAGGAGAACTCCAAGGAGAATTTTGAAATCCAAGCTCACCTTTTTGAAATAATGATGGTAAACAACTCCTGCCATGAAATAATTGTTTGACCAGGCCCCGGGACCAAGCCGGTAATTTGTATCCGTATTAACCGGATTGACTTTATTTGCAGTGTCAAGTAAAGGATTGCGCTGATAGGTGTATTGAAAGGCAAGACCAAAATCCCTTTTACCCAACCAGTCGAATGTCAGTTGCGCCAACCACCCATTCGTTGCATAGCCCGACTTACTGTTATTTTTATCAAATTTTCCATAATCGCCAAAAATAATCGAATAACCCAAGGTAAATTCCAGGTTCATATTTCTGACTTTTTTAGATTTTTTTTGTGAAAGGGTGTCAGACTGTGGAAATGCGGGTAACATCATCATGCAAATCAGAAACAGGAGATATGCTTTTTTCATCAGATTCTTTTAAGACTACAAATTTAATTTATTTTTGCTACTGATTCCATCACTCATAATATCAATACGTTTGAAGAAACTTTTCCTGTTACTACTTCATTTGTGCATAACGGTTTTTCTTTATTCACAGGTTGTATACCAGGATCTTACAAACATGAATATTTATGAATTCATTGATGAGCTTGCAAACTTGAAGATTATCGCGATAAATTCCGTTGTAAAACCTTATACACGAAAATATATTGCGGAAAAACTTGAGGAAGCCTCCGGTAAAAAACATCTTCTGAATAAAAGACAACAAAAGGAATTAAGTTTCTATCTCCGTGATTTTAACCTTGAACTTCAGGCAGATCTTTCTTATATAACAAAAAACAGCTTTTTTAAGAATAAAAAGAAATTCCGTCTTCCTTTCAATCCTCTGTCATTTTTATACAAAGACAGCCTTTTTACTTTTTCGTTGCGTCCTATCCTTGGATTCACCTCTTTTAAAAATGAAAATGGATATGCCTATCACCGGTGGAACGGTGCGGAGATCTTTGGATATATCGGTAAACATTTTGGCTTTTATGCGAATCTGCGCGACAATCGCGAAAATCAATTTATGGTCACTCCGTTCTATTTTACCCAAGATGAGGGCGCTGCCTGGAAAGGTGACGGAAAAGGTGGCGGCGACTACAGCGAAATGCGGGGCGGACTGACCTGGCAATGGAGATGGGCAGATCTGGTATTTGTAAAAGATCACTACCAATGGGGTGATCATTATAACGGTTCAAATATTTTTTCTGGCCGGACTCCTTCCTATCCATACCTGCAGCTCCACATGAAACCTGTACAGTGGTTCGAATTTACCTATCTCCATGCCTGGCTTGTTTCCGAAGTAATAGATACCAATGAATCCTACCCGATTTCCGGGGGAGTTCGTGAAACTTATTTTAATAAATTTCTTGCTTCGAGTATTTTTACTTTTACTCCATTTGAAGGGCTGAACCTTTCAATTGGGAATTCAGTTGTTTATTGTTCCTCAAATATGAATCCGGCATATTTAAGTCCTTTTCTTTTTTATTTTAAGTATAACTATGCGGAAGGTTCCGGGAAATCGCCGGAATACGGTAAAGAAGTGCAGACGTTTTTACATATCAGTTCGCGGAATATAAAGTATCTTCATCTTTATTTCAATGTTTTTGTTAATCAGCTCAACTTTGAAGGTTTGAGTTATAAAGTTGGATTCAGGGTCAGTGATTTTCCGCTTACAAATCTTTCAGTAACAGGTGAGTACACCAGAAATAATAGCAAGTCTTATGTTTCTGCAATTCACACTACTACTTATGAATCAAATCGTTATGGCCTGGGGCACTATTTAAGAGAAAACTCTCAGGAATTTTATGTAGCTTTGTCGTTTAAACCCATCCGAGGATTACATGTTGATGCCTCCTATATACTGGCAAAGCATGGCCAGGGTGAGAATTTGAGATTGCTGGATTTTCGGAACCAGGTTATTTCAGCAACCGTCAAGTACGAGGTTATCAATAACGCTTACGTTTTTATCGAATATCAATGGCGTCAGGTTGAAGGAGATGTCCGGTATACTCCCCCGGTGTTTCTTGGTAATACTAATAATCTGGTTTCTGGAATAAACATTGGATTCTAAAATGTATAAATTTTTAAAATAACTGAGCATGAAGAAAAACTTTTTTATCTCCGGGTTGCTGCTATTGCTGGTTTCAGGCTTCAACTGGAACGCAAAGGCATGTACAAATTTTATCATTACAAAGGGGGCCTCAGCCGACGGTTCGGTAATGATCACCTATTCTGCCGATTCCCATCAATTATATGGTGAACTTTATTACAGGCCGGCTGCCGATTATCCGGCAGGGACCATGGTGGAAGTGATTGAATGGGATACACAAAAACCCCTGGGAAAGATCCCACAGGTCAGGCATACTTATTCGGTGATTGGTAATATGAACGAGCATCAGCTGGCGATAGGTGAAACAACCTATGGTGGCCGTGAAGAACTGTTAAGCCAGCCAGGCGCCATTGTAGATTACGGTACCCTGATCTATTTCGCCCTTCAAAGAGCAAAGACTGCCCGTGAAGCAATTAAAATCATGGGGGAACTTGTTGCTCAGTATGGTTATGCCAGCGAAGGTGAATCCTTTTCCGTTTCTGATGCCAACGAAGCCTGGATTCTGGAACTGATCGGAAAGGGAAAAGAAGAAAAAGGAGCAGTATGGGTAGCCAGGCGTATTCCCGATGGTTATATCTCAGGACATGCAAACCATCCCCGGATCACGCAGTTTCCACTAAATGATCCCGAAAACTGCATGTATTCTCCTGATGTTATCTCTTTTGCCCGTAAAATGGCCTGGTTTAACGGAGAGGATAAAGAATTTAGTTTTTCCGACACTTATGCTCCGCTCGATTTCTCGGGAGCCCGCGCCTGTGAAGCCAGGGTTTGGGCTATGTTCAACCGGGTAAATGGTAGCATGGGCCAGTATGAAGACTACGCTATGGGACATATCATAAAAGGTAAATATGGATACCCCACAAACAGAATGCCATTATGGATCAAGCCGGATAAGAAAGTTTCCGTACATGATGTGATGGAACTGATGCGCGATCATTATGAAGGCACAAAAATGGACATGAATAATGATATTGGCGGAGGTCCATATCAGTCACCATATCGATGGCGCCCGATGACCTGGACTATCGACAGCGTAGGTTACATACATGAACGTGCCACCTCCACACAACAAACTGGTTTTGTATTTGTAGCCCAATCACGTTCCTGGCTCCCTGATCCTATCGGAGGAATTTTCTGGTTTGGAGTGGATGATACTTTTACAACTGTTTTTTCACCTATGTACTGCGGAATGACAAAAGTTCCTCATTCTTTTGCCGTTGGAAATGGAGATATGCTGACCTTCTCTCCTACTTCCGGTTTCTGGACTTTCAATATGGTTTCCAATTGGGCATATACCCGTTATAATTGCATGATAAAAGATATTCAGCCTGTTCAGCGCGGTCTTGAAACAAAATATATTGCCGAGGTTGCAGATATCGATAAGAAAGCAACCGAATTATACAAAACCGATAAGAAAGCGGCAATTAAATACCTGACCGATTATTCTGTTAAAACCGGTGATGCCACTGTTAAAAGATGGCAGGATTTGTTCCAATATCTTTTGGTAAAATATATGGATGGAAACATTAAGAAGGAGAAAGATGGGAAATTTGAAACCAACGGTTATGGTATTTCGGTCATGCCAAATCAACCCGGTTACCCGGAATGGTGGTTACGTGAGATTGTGAAGGAGCATGGCGACGTTATTAAACAGGCTGGAACCTTGAGCCACTAATTCCCCTGGTAAAACCCATCGGAATAGGTTCACAAAAAACATAATGTTTTTCCTCTTGGTCTAATTCAAAAAAACAGGGTAACGTCATTCCATTATCCTGTTTTTACTTTATATTTGCAACTATAACCCTGCTAAAATTCAAAGTTATGGAGGAGCAGAACTCTACTTCACGAAAGGTTAAAATTTTTCTGTCTGTTTTGACAATTATCGTTGTAATCCTGATTTTCTGGTTATTTATCCAGCGTTCCCAGTTAATGACCCTTGTAAAGGAAAAAGAGACTGAGAAGACGGAGCTTCAGCATGAACTGGATAGTGTGATTTCGGAGCATAATAAAATAAAGATATCTTATGGCGCATTATCGGATTCTCTTGCATCAAAAGACAGCATCATCCAGGCAAATGCCATTGAGATAAGAAAGCTTCTGGATACCCAATGGGAATATAATAAGGTCAGAAAAAAGCTGACAATGCTTCAGCACATTGCACAGGGTTATGTAAGGCAGATGGATTCTCTTTATACAGTAAACCGTGAACTTCAGGTTGAAAATGAACGTATCCGGCAGGAAGTAAAAACAGAACAATCGCGGAATTACACGCTCATGAAAGATAAAGAAGAGCTCTCCGAGAAAATGAACCAGGCGGCTTTTATTAAAGCCTATGATGTCACTGCTACGGCATTTAAACTTAAATCCGGTGGAAATAAAGAACAGATTACCGATAAAGCTACGCGCACAGACCGCCTGAGGATTTGTTTCACCATTGGGGAAAATCCACTTGTCCAGTCAGGAAAAAAGATCGTATATATCCGGATTCAAAGGCCGGATAACGTGGTTGTAACCAAAAGTAAATACGACACCTTCTTGTTTAATGGTCAAACGCTTTCTTATTCAATACGAGAAGATATTACCTACCAGGGCAAATCGTTGAATCTTTGTGTTAACTGGACCAAAAAAGACACCGATAAACCCGCCATGAAAGGGCGTTATGTGGTAACTGTTTTTGCGGATGATAAAGAAATAGGTAGCGGCAATTTTGAGCTTAAATGATTATTGGGATTTTCACTTTCTTGTTCTAAATAAATTTTTATGCGTATTGGCATCCTGACAGCCGGTGGTGATTGCCCGGGAATCAATGCGGCAATCCGCGGAGTTGGCAAAACAGCCATTATTGAACATGGGATGGAAGTCATAGGTATTTCATCCGGGTTCCTGGGCCTGATAAATCATGAATTTGTTGAACTCGATGAAAACCATTTATCCGGGATACTTACTTTAGGTGGTACTATTTTGGGGACTTCCCGTGAAAACCCTTTTAAAAAAAACAGTCCTTTCAATGCAATTGACAAACCCAAACTCATCCGCAAACATTACCGTGAAATGGGATTGGATGCCTTGGTTTGCATAGGAGGTAATGGCACCCAACGTACTGCAGCCATGCTTTCCGAAGAAGGTCTGAATGTCGTGGGAATTCCAAAGACCATCGATAATGATGTTTGGGGAACGGATGTTACTTTTGGATTTGACTCGGCTTTGTTCATCACTACCGATGCTATTGACCGTCTCCATACCACTGCTAACAGCCATAAACGGATCATGGTGATCGAAGTTATGGGTCATCATGCCGGCTGGCTGGCACTTTATTCCGGGGTTGCCGGAGGAGGAGATGTTATCCTGATCCCGGAAATCGAATTTGATCTCAATACAGTAGCCCGATGTCTGAAAAAACGTGCCATCAATAAAAAACCTTACTCAATAGTTGTGGTTGCAGAAGGTATTCCCATCCCCAAAGGAGAATCGGCTGCAGGTTTTGTCAGTAAAACGATAAGCGATCTTACCGGGTTGGAAACCCGGGAGACTATCCTGGGCTATATCCAGCGCGGAGGAAGCCCTTCCCCGATGGATCGGATTCTTGCAACCCGTTTTGGGGCACATGCCGTCGAGCTGATTGCTGAAAAAAAATTCGGCGAGATGGTATGCTTGAAAGGGGATACCATCACCTCGGTTCCTTTACAAGACGTTGGCGGCAAGTTACGACTGGTTCCTAAAAATCATCCGATTGTTGAAAAAGCAAAGAGGATGGATGTTTGCTTCGGTACTGAAGTCTGCTAATCCGAAAATTTAATGTCTTTTATATTCAGCTGAAGGTTTATAACCCCATTCCATTCGTTTTCTTCCACATGATAGCAAATGTTGAAGGGGATCCCCTTATCAATATTGGTAAACCTTTCACCCTGTTGAAACGCGATGGCGGAAAAAGGTCCCCCGGCGATTTCAGGGTGGACGACACATAATTTTAAGTGATTCTTTCCAACAACACGGGAACCTCCGGCATCTACAACTCCTTCTGTCATGAAAAGAGGTGCCATGTTTCCGGGACCATAGGGAGCGAACTGCTTGAGTACTGAATAAAACCGCGAATTGATTGCACTTAAGGGTAATTTTGAATCAATTTCAATAACAGGAACCAAATCGATGCCTCGCAATTTTTCAGTCACCAGTTTTTCGAAACGATTCCGGAACAGGGTATAATTTTCAGGTTTTAATGATAATCCTGCCGCAAATTTGTGACCTCCGAAATGTTCCAGCAGATCAGAACAGGCATCGATAATTTCATAAATATCGAAATCTTTAACCGACCGGGCAGAACCTGTCATTAAACCATTTGAATGGGTAAAAACAACAGTCGGACGATAATATACTTCTGTAAGTCGGGATGCTACTATTCCAATTACGCCTTTATGCCAGTCGGGATGATCGATAACCGTAGTCTTTGAATTTAAAAGGATTTCATCGCTACCGATCATTTCCATGGCCTGTTGTGTTGCCAGTGCATCCAGGTTTTTCCGCTCAATATTGTAATTATTTATTTGTTCAGCGAGGCGGAGCGCTTCTTCCAGATCCGGGGTAATAAGCAATTTCACAGAATTGCGTCCGCTTTCAATCCGTCCTGCTGCATTTATTCTGGGACCAACCAGGAAGACAAGATCGCTTATCGTCAATTCCCTGTTAAAGACATTGGATCCGTTTCCTTCTTTTTTCATGATGCTGGAATAACGAAGTATGGCTTCGATTCCCGGACGAGGATTGGAATTTACAAGCTTGAGGCCAAAATAGGCAAGAATCCGGTTTTCGCCGGTAATATCTACAATATCTGAAGCAATACTTATCACTACCAAGTCAAGAAACGGGCTCAATTCCTCGAAAGGAATCTTATTTTCCTGGGCATATGCCTGGATCAGTTTGAAACCAATCCCGCAACCGGAGAGTTCCTTGTAAGGATAGCTGCAATCGGATCGTTTTGGATCAAGCACTGCACAGGCCCTGGGTAGCTCTGCCCCCGGACGGTGATGATCACAGATGATAAAATCAATCCCCTGGCTACTCGCATAATCAATTTTTTCCACTGCTTTTATACCACAATCCAAAGCAATGATCAGGGAAAACTGCTGTTCTTTGGCAAAATCTATACCTTTTCTTGATACACCGTATCCTTCGGTGTAACGGTCGGGTATATAAAAATCAAGCTTTGAGGTATACTTTAATAAGAAAGTGTAAACGAGTGCCACAGCCGATGTTCCATCAACATCATAATCACCGTAAATAAGAATTTTTTCATTGTTGGTTAATGCTGTTTTAATGCGGTTGATGGCTTTATCCATATCCCGCATAAGGAATGGATCATGAAGATATTCAAGTGTAGGACGGAAAAACATCCGGGCTTCCTCAAATGTTTTCACTCCCCGCTGGACCAAAAGATTTGAAAGATGAGGATCGATCCCCAGTTCTTTGGCCAAATTTCCTATTGTCCCGGCATCTCCCTGAGATTTAACTATCCAAAATTTTTCCATGTGTTTTTCCTATGGTAAAAGTAGGAAATTTCTTTGAGTGGAAAACCTTAAACAGGATAATAATTATTTCCTTCTATCATGGTTGTATTGCGATGGGATGAAAGCAAAAAGATAAGAATTTCCAAGGGGAAAAACGCTTTTCAGAATTCGGCATTTTTTGGGGTACGCGGAAAAGGAATGACATCACGGATGTTGGCCATGCCAGTAACAAAAAGGATGAGCCTTTCAAATCCAAGACCAAACCCGGAATGTGGAGCCGTCCCAAACCTTCGGGTGTCAAGATACCACCATACATCTTTTTCAGGTATGTTCAATTCATGAATTCGACTGACCAAGGTATCCAGGTTCTCTTCACGTTGTGATCCGCCGATGATCTCCCCGATTTTCGGGAAGAGGACATCCATGCCGCGAACCGTTTTGCCATCGGCGTTCTGTTTCATATAGAATGCCTTGATCTCCTTGGGATAATCGGTAAGGATGACCGGCTTCCCAAAATGTTTTTCAACCAGATACCGTTCGTGTTCGGCTTGCAGATCCGATCCCCAATCAACCGGGAATTCCCATCGCTGCCCGGAAGACTTAAGAATATCGATCGCTTCGGTATAAGTCAACCGTTCAAATTTACTTTTGAGGATATGATTTAACCTGTCGAGAAGCTCATTATCATACATTTTATTCAGGAATTCGAGATCCTCCATGCAATGGTCAAGTGCATATTTCATGAGAAAGTTCAGGAAATCTTCTGCCAGGTCCATATTATCATGGATATCATAAAAAGCCATTTCCGGTTCAATCATCCAGAACTCAGCAAGGTGACGCGGGGTATTGGAGTTTTCGGCCCGGAACGTAGGTCCAAAAGTATAGACCAGCGAAAGGGCCATAGCCCCAAGTTCGGCCTCAAGCTGACCTGAAACAGTCAATTTGGTTTCCTTACCGAAAAAATCTTCGGTATAATCCACTGACCCGTCCTCTTTCAACGGGGGATTTTTTGCATCCATGGTGCTGACCCTGAACATTTCTCCTGCCCCTTCGGCATCAGAACCGGTAACAATTGGAGTATGGATATAATAAAATCCATGATCGTTAAAGTACTTGTGAATGGCAAACGCCATGGCATGACGAATTCTTAAGACTGCACCAAAAGTGTTGGTTCGTGGCCGTAAATGGGCTATTTCACGAAGGAATTCCAGTGAATGTCCTTTTTTCTGCAAGGGATAGGTCTCCGGATCAGCTGTACCGTACAATTCAATTTTTTTAGCCTGGACCTCAACCGATTGTCCTTGTCCCACCGATTCAACCAGTAACCCGGTCACAGCAATACAGGAACCGGTTGAAATCAGTTTCAACAGATTTTCATCAAAGTTGGAAACTTCAACCACGATCTGGATATGATGTAGGACCGATCCGTCATTTAGAGCAACAAAGTTTACATTTTTATTACCTCTTTTGGTCCTCACCCAACCTTTTACCAGTACTTCTTTCCCAAATTCTTTCGATTTCAGTAAATCGCCGATCTTTGATCTTCGCAAATGTTCCATGAGATGAAAACTAAAATTGGTTGCAAAATTAAGGGATTTGCTTCGATCTGACAAACTGAAAATTTCTTACTTTTACGATGGTTCAAGCAGTTCCAAACCTGTATAAGTAGTGGAGCGAATCCGATTCAATTCTCTTTACAGTGTGGAGCAAATTGACCTGGTCGCATAACCGCTTTCTAATCGAACAACAAAGGAAAAAGAATAATGTGAAATAATAAGTTTATATCTTAGTAAAAAAAATCTATGAAAAAACGGATTGTACTTTCCCTGATCATATTCTTTTCAGCTTCCTTTTTCTTGTGGGCTCAGGAAACTGCAAAAGTCATGGAGAAAAATGCTCGTGAAGCATACAAGCTACTTCTGAAAGATACCGATAAGAATAATGATGGGAAAATAAGCAAGGTCGAATTTTATGCGATCTGGAAAGATAAAAAAATCGCCGAAGAGAAATATAAAACATGGGATGTCAATAAAGACGGTTATATCACGGAAGAAGAGTATGTGAAAGTGGTTTTGAATATTGGTAAGAAAAAAAAATAGTTTATGAGCGAAAATAAAGATGATTTCATGCCCCCATGGGCTCAAAAAGTCGATAATTATGGCCGGCGCCGCTGGCATAAAGAGAAATCTTTCAGCAGATACAGAAGTGAATGTATTTGGACTATCATAATTAACCTTGTCTTTTTATACATTGTTAACAAGATTCCTGACTGGGATCTGAAATTTATTAAAGAGAGTTACGGAGCCGTAATTTGGATACTGAACGTAAATATTCTTATACAGATCGGCGGAAATCTGCTGATGGCTGTATTTGACTTTTCATGGATCAGATATCTTTCAAGGATCATCCTGGAGGCGGCCAGCTTTATTACTACCCTGGTACTTTATTATATCTATCCCTTTGATTTTTCGCATGTCCATGGATTATCCTGGATCGACTGGCTGTTGCCTGTCGCCTTTATCATAGGCATGATTGTTTCTGCAATAAAAGTCATTGCCAATATCTGGAAACTGATATTCTGGCGATATTAATCTAACGGGATTATGAGTAATCCTTTAAAAATAAAGGGCCTGCAGGATTGGTTGCCCTTTACAAAGCGACCCTTTATTATTGCAGGTCCTTGCAGCGCCGAATCGGAAGAACAGGTTATGAATACTGCCATTGCTCTTGCAAAATTTCCGCAAATCAAAGTCTTCCGTTCCGGTATATGGAAACCCCGTACCCGTCCGGGCGCTTTTGAGGGGGTTGGTACCATCGGGCTGAAATGGCTGCAAAAAGTTCAAAAAGAGACAGGTCTTTTAGTAACTATTGAGGTCGCAAATCCCAGACATGTTGAAGAGGCTCTTGATCATCAGATCGATATCCTTTGGATTGGAGCAAGGACAGTGGTGAATCCTTTCTCTGTGCAGGAAATCGGTGAAGCTTTGCATGGGGTAGATATTCCGGTGATGATCAAAAATCCGCTGAATCCCGATTTAAAGACATGGCTGGGGGCTATCGAGCGGCTGAATCAGATGGGAATTAACAGGCTGATTGCAATTCATCGCGGATTTTCATTCTTTAACCGCTCTTCTTATCGTAATGCACCGATGTGGGAAATACCTATCGAGTTGAAAAGACTTTATCCAAATCTCCCGGTAATAACGGATCCCAGTCACATCTGTGGAAATCGTGATATGATTCTTCCCACAGCTCAAAAAGCTCTTGACCTGGAGATGAACGGACTGATGATTGAAGTTCATCCGAATCCGGCTAAAGCGCTGACGGATAAAAGTCAACAGATCACCCCGGATCAACTTAAAGGAATTATTTCAAAACTTATCGTTCGTAAGGAATCGGGTAGTATTGCCTTTGCAAACAAACTGGAGGAGTTGCGTTCAGAAATTGATAAACTCGATGAAGAACTGATAGACATTCTTGCCCGCCGGATGATGATTGTTGAAGAAATCGGTTATTATAAAAAAGAGAACAAGATCACAATTCTTCAGCTGAAACGATGGAGCCAGTTGACCCACGACCGCATTGAAGCGGGGATAAAACTCGGTCTTAGCCAGGAATTTATCCTGAAATTATTGGAATCTGTCCACGAAGAATCGATCCAGCGTCAGATCAATGTGATGAACCGTAAGGATTGATCACATCCATTTTCGTATTTTGAAATAAACGACCATTACGACAGCAATACTGACCATGGTTCCGGCCACTATTGTGAAAGAATAGGGATGGTCCTGGATGGGCAATTTAATATTCATCCCATATAGACTTGCGATAAAAGTCAAGGGCAGCAAAATGGAGGAGACCAGCGTAAGGATTTTTATCACCTCATTGGTCTTATTTACCTGCAGGGAATCAAATGTAGTAGAATATCCTCTGATAAGTTCTCCGTCATCTTCCACCATATCCCAGATTTTCTGGTAATAGTCCATAATGTTTCCCCAGTAATCCTCCATATTCTCCGCAAATCCTTTAATTATTCCACTTTGTAGTTTATTAAAAAGCTGGATCTGGGGTTTGAACATGGTATTAAGCAAAATAACATTTTTTCTTGTGACCGATATCTTTTCGATGGTTTGTTCAGCATGCTTGTCAAATAAGGCTTTGCCACAATTATCCACATTTTTATCGATATGATCAATCAGTTTGTGAACTTCTTTTATTACATTATCCAGAATAGTATACAATAAGGCATCACTGTTCCCAACTTCCATCCGTTGTCCGCTGGCAATCTTTTGTCTTTCCTGGTTGAATATCTCTTTTACCAGCCAATGAGTTTTTCCTATGGTCACAAGATAGTTTGCACCCCAAAAAATTTTTATTTCACGGGTACTTATAAAGGTTTCTGTGGTATCAAAAACAGGGAAATGGAGAATCAGAAAATAATAATCGTCGTAGACGTCTATCTTTGGTCTTGCATTGATTGTCGTCCGGCAATCCTCGATATCAAGAGGATGAAAATGATAATGATCCTGCAAAACTTTGAGATCATCTTCTGTGGGAAGGACGATATGCGACCAGACAAGAGTTCCGAATCTGATTGTTTCGATCATCTGGAGATTATTAGTAAATTATTTTATAATAACCATTTTACGGGTTATAGAGACGCCGATTGAACTTTCCAGAACGCAGAGATAGATTCCGGAGGATAGTCCGTTCAAATTTATTAAAATTACACCCGTATTATTTGTCACTTCTGCTTTTTTATAAACAACTCCACATCCATCCATGATTACAAGTGTTGCGTTAAAGATCCCTTTGGGAAGGGAATAATGAAATTTTACCTGGTCCGTGGCCGGATTGGGGAAAGGGTCTGAAAGTAAATATTCAATCTTTGGATTGACATTGTTTAACCCAGATGTCATATCAATCTTAGTAAGGATTACATCATCGAAATAGTATCCGTCACAATTTATCCAACTATCACTGACTAAAGTGAATCGTAACATTATTTGTTCCCCAAGATAATCATTCAGTGAAATTTGTTCCTTGACCCACGTATATTTTTTCCCGTCATAAAGAGGTTGCCCGGGAGCCTGATGCACCGATCCCGGATGGGTGTACTCTCCCGTGAGCGGAGTCCAGGATGATCCATTGTTATCAGAGATTTTCAGCTGGGCATAATCGAATCCTTTTTCAATATTCCATTTTGCCCAGAATTCCAATATGGCAACGGGGGTGTCATTCAGGTTATAGGTATTGATAGTGGTTATAGAATTATTTGAATTTGGAAGATAATTTCCATTGGGAGAATCCGTGATTGAGGCTTCCGGTGAATGGTACTGAGTGGTTGTAACATTCCATTTGTTGGAAGTCCACTGTGACATGTCGCTACAATTATCTGAGAGGATGATCAATGGGGTTCCAAAATAATGTGTGATGGTATCGTGAAATGTGTACAATCCATTATTGACACTGAGGACATATTTAAATTCGGTTCCATTGGGAAGATCAGGAGCTAAAGTATAGATAATAGAATCACTATAGGATTGGAATTGTACCGGATCTGAAATGACCTTTGGTGACCCGATGGAGATAACCTGGGTTGTATCGAGGGGTTCGATGGAGATTATATAATCGGCAGGGTTTTGAATCCCATATCTTGTAAACGAAAAGGTAAAATATCCCTGTTTTATGGGAATAATGACCGGTGAGGTTTTTTTTACTCTGGCATACGGCAAGGCAAAATGTGCAGTCATAAGGTTGCAATATATATTTTCTTCTGCGAGTGGGATTATGTTGTCTGGAAAGGGCCAGAAACCATCATTAAAACATCCTGTCTCTACTGAAAATGCAAAAATTTTAGATTTTATAGTTTGCTCACCATATTGCCAGTCTAAAGCATCTCCATTGGTATTGTATAATACTTGTCCGGGGATCCCACTTCCATATCCGTTTTTCTTGGTAAAAAATTCGGCATAAGCCAGGTCAAGAGTGCTGTCGGCCGTTAACTGGGTTTCGTAACACCATGGATAAAGAAGGAGATTGCCGAAAGTATGATAATTCATTGCCAGCTGGAAATTCTTTTCGATACAGAAGTCGCGGATTGCCTGCGTTTCCGGTTCAGAAAATGCTGAAGTTCCCCGGTATGTTTCATCACAAGGGTAGGGTGAGGATCCGACGTTGTCGTAGCCCCACATATATCCGTAATTACGGTTGAGATCAACCCCAAATTCCCCTCCACCATTGTTTCTCCTGTTTTTACGCCACATTCCTCCCCCATCCGGTGCAATGCTATCGTTATAATGATAACCGTCGGGATTTACAACAGGAATAAAATAGATCTCCAGGTTATTGACGAGGTATTGAATTTCTTCACTGGTGGAATAATTTTCCAGAAGATACCACATGAAAAAAATCAGCTGCTGCATTCCCATTGGTTCACGGGCATGGTGAAGCGCATTATAAAATATCTTTGGTTTATCCTGGTTGACATCCGGATTATTTGAAATCCTGACATAGTATAATGGCCTTCCGTTAATGGAGGTGGTGGTTCCCGTCTGAGCTTTGACACTGATAAGATCCGGGTAAAAATACCTCATACTGTCGAGCTCGTTTTGAACCTCTTCCAGAGTATAAAATCCACCCATTGAACCCAGTTCAAAATGGTGAGGAACGGGGTAATCATAGATGACTGCAATGGGTTTTTCTTTGTACTCTTTATTCCTTTGTTGTATCCATGCAATATAATCATCATGGATTACCTCGACTATAAAACCGGAATTGGTTACTTTAGTAATTTCACTTTCTGACAGAACGATCGTCCAGGATCCGTCTTTCGCAGGAAATCCTTCTTCAACGGCTAAGCCAAGTTTCCCTAATTGCTCCATTCCAGAACGGTCAGTAAATATTTTGACTTCTGAATATTTGAGATCTTGGGAATAAATGATTCTGCTGAAGAGCAACAACCCAGTAACCAGTAGAGATTTCTTCATAGCACCAAGTTGAAAAGGTATATTAAAATCAACCTATTTTCCCCTTCGGTTAATAAATGACCGCAGGATTATGCTGCAAATATAAACCGCAAAATACTGAATTATAAATATACTGAACAGGTTAATGAAAAAATAATAATAAATTTTTTCCTGCTGGCGACTGACTAAAAAACTATCGCATTCTATTTTTTCCAGCGGAAGGTGCTGATCATATGTTCAAGGTCGACTTTAAGGAAATCAATAACCGGAGAAAGGGAATCATTATTTGGTACCAGATCAAAATAGAGTGCTCCCCGTACAAAATTTGAAATACTATCGGTCAGGTAGAACTGAAAGGAAGAAGCAGCATCAGAACCCTTAATGTCATATACAAGTCCAAATACCCGGTGAGCAGGATCAAGATATTCCCGTTGCATAATTGCATTTGCCTTAGGTATATGCTTATTTACGAGTTTCCTGGAATCTTCCAGGTAATTAGCAAGGTTGTTTTTTATTACTTTAAAACTGATATGTAGTTGAGCATGGAACCGGGGATAAACGATGTTAATCCAAAAAGGTTCCTTCAGGTTTGAACTGTCGGGAAGGATACTGGCATAAACGGGGTACTCAAAAGTATATGGGAATGATGTATCAAATGACTGGTAATCATGTTTTGGAAAATCAATGCGGAAGTATCCACGTGGTTTTGGGATATAATCACCGTTGCAGGAGCAGGAAAAAAGGCTAAGAATGATTACAAGCCGGCAAAAAAAATTCATGAATACGCTTATGAGAACAAACTTTCTTTATTAAAGCAAGGCAGCGAGCCAGGAAAATTTTCCCTGTCTCGCTGTTAAGTTTTTTTCAATTAGAATGGAAGATCATCCTCCGGAGTAGCCGTTTCCACAACCTCTTCCTTGGTTTCAGATACCGCGTGTGGTCCGTTCCCTTCATCACGCCGCGATCCTCCCAGCATCTGCATTGCATCACCCATAATTTCAAATGCATAACGTTTCTGCTTGTTTTCATCTTCCCATTCACGCCTGCGGATTCTCCCTTCGATATACACTGTTTGACCTTTTTTAAGGAACTTTTCTGCTACGTCTGCCAATCCCCTCCACAATATAATATTGTGCCACTCAGTATGAGTCGTTTTTTCCCCTTCTTTGTTTTTATATGCCTCTGTGGTAGCAAGGGAGAAGCTTGCTTTCTTCACACCATTCTCAAAATGCTGAATCTCTGGATCCCTCCCAAGATTACCGATCAAAATTACTTTGTTGACTCCAGTTGCCATTTTTTACAATTTAAAAGTTAAACATTCCGTGAAACAAAATTACTATTTTTTATGCTTAATCCGGGATGATGGAAAAAGGTGATACCCAATTTTGTATTTTTTTTCAAATTGTGTGGGTCAACAAATCCAAAACTCTCATAAAATACCAGCAAATTCCAAAAGGAGAGGAAATCGGAAATGATTTTATTTTATCAAAGGCATTAGTAAAAGGGTGACTGAAAGTCCAACAAGGACCGCTACAGTAATCCAACCTATTACATTAGTAACCCTATTGTTCACATGATCACCCATGATTTTTTTGTTGTTGACCAGCAGGATCATGCATACCAATACAACAGGCAAAAGAATACCATTGATAATCTGTGACCAAAGAGTGATCGCGATAAGGGGAGCATTAGGAACCATGATGATGATAGCGCCAAGGATGATGATTCCTGTATAGAGAATGAAAAATTCCGGAGCTTCTTTCCATTTTTTATCAATGCCTGCCTCAAATCCAAATGCTTCACATACATAAAATGCTGTGGCAAGTGGAAGTATGGTAGCTGAAAAAATCGAAGCAATGAATAATCCGAATGCGAATACATGAGAAGAGAGTGCGCCGGCAAGAGGTTCAAGAGCCATTGCGGCGTCTTTGGCTTCATTGATCGTGATCCCTTTGACATGCAAAGTTGAGGCACAAGCTACCATGATGAAGAAGGCAACCACAACCGTTGCCGTACAACCCACAACAATATCGAGTAAAGTAAATTTATAATGTCTGATTTTTAATCCTTTTTCAATTACAGAGGATTGCATATAAAACTGCATCCAGGGTGCGATTGTAGTTCCGATAATCCCTATGATAACCTCCAGCGATTGTACATTAAAGTCCATCTGCGGTCGAATGATTGACTTACCAATTTCCGACCAGTCAGGCTTTCCCATGATGGCAGAAACTACATACATTAAAAGGGAAACACTGAATAAGAGGAAAATCCGTTCGGCAATTTTATAATTGCCTTTTACAACCAGTATCCAAACAAGTAATGCTACAATCGGGACTGAAATGTACTTACTTACCCCAAAGACCTCCATACTTCCGGCAACTCCGGCAAATTCAGTAGTTGTATTTCCGATGTCGGCCAGCAAAAGTCCAACGAAAATAAAAAAGGTAATTTTGACTCCCGCGTTTTCCCTGATCAGGTCGGCAAGGCCTTTACCGGTGACAATACCCATTCTTGCATTCATCTCCTGAATGATAACCAGGACGATGAAGGAAGGAATCAGCGTCCACAGTAATTTGTACCCGTAAATTGCTCCTGCAACGGAGTATGTCGTTATCCCGCCGGCATCGTTGTCGACACTTCCGGTAATTATTCCCGGTCCCAGAATAGCTAAAAACAGAATAATATTGCGCCAGAAGTATTTTTTCCTGATCGAATAAATCATAACGTTTTTCAGAATTTACTTGGTTTTTCTCCTGCTTAACAAATCATCGACGATGTCTTCAACGACAACAACGCCTTCCATTTTTTGTTCCTTATTGATGACCGGAACGGCCAGCAGGTTGTATTTCGAGACCAGCTCAGCTAATGAATCAACTTTATCATTATCATAAACACTTATCGGATTTTTCATCATAATCTCTTTCAGCCGCTTACCGGGATGAGCAATAACAAGTTCCCCAAGCGAAACGGCGGAAAGGAAACGATCGTTTTTATCGGTAACAAAGATGGAATAAATATGAGCCGGTTCCGGCTGCTGTTTCCTTAATTCATCAATTGTATCAGCTACCGTTTTATCTTCCCGGAATACCATGAAATCGGTCGTCATGAGCGAGCCAACATATTTATTAGGATATTCAAGTAACTCACGGACCTCCTCTGAAGATTCTTTTTCCATTTCATCGAGAAGTTTTTCCGCTTTATCGTCTTCCAATACATCCAATAAGTCCGCAACCTCGTCAGCCGGCATTTTTTCAAGTACATCCGCAACTTTCTCTACCGGCAAACTTTCTACAATCTGTATCTGGGCATGGGGTTCCAGTTCTTCCAGTACATCGGCAGCTTGTTCTTCATCCAATGAAGAAAATACGAAGGTTCGTGAAGCCTTGTCAAGGTCTTCAATAATATCGGCAAGATCAGATGGGTGGAGGGTGTTGAGTTTGGTGGAGGCCTTGGAAAGCTTTATATTTGCATTGGTGAAATCAACGGCTTCAATGTCATCCCAGAGGATGAACTTGCCGGGAATATCGATGCTGAATGGGTCAAGCACCGATTGAATCGGCCTATCGACCCCGATCCTCCTAAGCAGTCCGTCGATTCCCACATCCACGGCAATGGCATATGTGCCGGATGGGATCATTACCAACCGGATATCATTTACACGAACCAGCTTACGGCCATTGATATCGACAATCTGTTTATCCTGAATATTCTCTGCGAGCCAGATACAATTAGGAAAACCATTAGGGGAGATTTCATGAACCCCATGGCATATGATCCGTAGGTTTCTTTTAAATTTTTTGATCTCGAAAGTAGAAAAATCAAAGATTTTTATTTCTTTTCCAACTTTGACTTTAACTGCGATGACCCTTGGACGGATTTGCTCACTCTCTTTCCCGGGCATAGGTGTCTGGTCGATTAAGAGATCTTTAATTTTTCCCAGGAAGATATTATCTTCGGAATGAATTTTTTTTCCGATGATCTGGCTCAGATAGAAAGTAATTTGTGAAGTCATGTCAGCCTCCTTCTTAAATCTAAACTAAACAGAAGGATACTGAACCTTGATTTAAATCAGGCAGCCACCCTTCAGTTCAGAGGTGAATTGATTTGAATGCGTTCCGCAGGCCCGTCGTCCATTTCAGATTTTACAATTTTACCACAAAAGTAAAAATATTTTTTTTTGTCATTGTATAGAAAATTCTATTTATTTCTTTGTCTTTAAAAAAAATCATATATTTGCAGCCCCATTTTTCTACTTTAAAAACATTCATTATTAATAATATATCAATTTGTAATAACCCTTAATTATGACAAAAGCAGAAATTGTAGCAGACATTGCTAATAAAACTGGAATTGAGAAAGTCGCCGTTCAAGCCACCGTCGAAGCTTTTATGGACACCATCAAGAATTCTATGGTCTCTGGTCAAAATGTATACCTCAGAGGCTTTGGAAGTTTCATTATCAAGAAAAGAGCAGAAAAAACTGGAAGAAACATTTCAAAGAATACAACGCTTATTATTCCCGCCCACAACATTCCTGCTTTCAAACCGGCAAAGACCTTTGTAAATAAGATCAAGTCACACGTCAAGGCGAAATAATCCTTCAATTTGAACTATCATGCCGAGCGGAAAGAAAAGGAAAAGACATAAGATGGCTACCCACAAGCGAAAAAAACGTTTGAGGAAGAATCGACACAAAAAGAAATAATCCAGGGTATTAACCTGGGGTAGATCCAGGTTAATACTTTGACTTCCCCCTGACTGAAGTCTGGGGATATCCCTGCTACAATTCCTTATGTCAGTTTTCCATTGAAAAATTTTTCAATGGTTCGTCATAAACCTAAAAATTCTAGTGAATAAGGAATTAATTATTAATTCAACCTCATCCGAAGTTGAAATTGCCTTACTTGAAGATAAGCTTCTCGTAGAGTTAAACAAAGAAAAATCCAACAACGAATACACTGTTGGTGATATCTATCTTGGCAAGATCAAAAAAATCATGCCCGGATTGAATGCTGCATTTGTCGATGTCGGATATGAAAAGGATGCATTCCTCCATTATCTTGACCTGGGTCCGCAGGTTCAGTCCCTGCTGAAATATATCAAGGCAGGACAATCAGTCACCAACAATGGTCTTACCATATCCGATTTCAAACTGGAAGAGGATATCCAGAAAACAGGACGAATCAACAATGTTCTGAAACCAAACCAGCAGATTCTGGTACAGATCGCAAAGGAACCTATTTCCACCAAGGGTCCCAGAGTCACCTCCGAAATTGCCTTTGCAGGAAGGTATCTCGTCTTGATCCCTTTTTCGGATAAGATCTCCGTCTCACAAAAGATTAAAAGCGCGGAGGAACGCAATCGTCTAAAACGTTTGATCACCAGCATTAAACCAAAAAATTGCGGTATCATTATTCGAACCGTCGCTGAAAACAAATTGGTTGCCGACCTTGATACCGACTTACGGAATTTATACAAGCGCTGGGAGTTGATCACCCAAAAACTATCCACTGCCAAACCTCCGCAGAAAGTCATTGGAGAAATTGACAGGACTTCTGCTATTTTACGCGATGCACTCAACGAATCTTTCAATAATATCGTGGTTAACGATGCCCTGCTTTTCGAGGAGATCCGGAATTATATTCAGCGGATCGTTCCTGACAAGGTAAATATCGTCAAGCTGCATACTGGAAAAATATCCATTTTCGAGCAGTATGGTATCGACAAACAGATCAAAAGCTCCTTTGGAAAAGTTGTAACAATTAAAAGTGGCACCTACCTGATCATTGAGCATACCGAAGCATTGCATGTTATTGATATCAACAGCGGCCACCGGGTGAATCAGGATCAAAATCAGGAAACCAATGCCCTTGAAGTTAACGTGGAGGCAGCAGGTGAGGTTGCACGGCAACTTAGGTTACGTGATATGGGTGGCATTATTGTAGTCGATTTTATTGATATGACCCAGGGGCAAAACCGCAGGAAGCTTTATGATAAATTGCGTGAAGAGATGAAAAAGGACAGGGCCAAGCATTCCATCTTACCCCCCAGCAAATTCGGTCTTGTCCAGATCACCCGTCAGCGCGTCCGCCCTGAAATGAATGTTCAGATCCTTGAAAGATGTCCTGCCTGCGGCGGAACTGGAGAAATCCGTCCATCGATATTATTGATCGATGAAATTGAAAACAATATCAGTTATCTTATCCGGGAACAAAACGAAAAGGACCTGATCGTGGTTGTACATCCATTTATTTATGCCTTCCTGAAACAGGGATTATTTGGGTTTAACTGGAAATGGCGACGTAAATTTGGTCAGAGTATTAAAATTAAAAAGAATAATGCATACCATTTTCTTGAATACCATTTCCTGAATAAAATAGGGGATGAAATTAAGATGTGACAAGGTGACAAAGAGATATTTTAGTGAATAAGAGTGTAAATTGTAGAAAGTAAATGACTGAAATTGTAGTTAGCGGAATACGCCCGACAAGGAATCTTCATCTGGGAAATTATTTTGGAGCGCTCAATAGTTTTGTCAAAATGCAAGAAGAAAACCAGTGCTATTTCTTTATTGCCGATTATCATTCCCTGACAACTCACCCTAACCCGGTAGACCTGCATGGCAATGTCAAAACGGTCCTTGTTGAATTCCTTGCCTGCGGTTTGGATCCTGAGAAAGCAACGCTTTATATTCAAAGTGATCTTCCGGAAGTTGCTGAACTCTACTTGTTACTCAATATGAATGCTTATGTGGGTGAATTGGAACGATGCACCTCCTTTAAAGAAAAGATCCGGATGCAACCCCAGAATGTCAATGCCGGCTTGCTTACATATCCTACCCTGATGGCTGCCGATATTATTATTCATAAAGCCCATAAAGTTCCGGTAGGTAAAGACCAGGAGCAGCATCTGGAAATGACAAGAACATTTGTCAATCGTTTCAACCGGATATATAATGTTGAATATTTTCCAGAACCCGTTGCCTATAATTTCGGGGAGACCCTGATCAAAATTCCTGGCCTTGACGGAAATGTCAAGATGTCTAAATCCGATAATGAAAGTTCCGCTATCTTCTTAGCCGATCCTCCCGAAGTTATCCGTAAAAAGGTGATGCGGGCTGTGACCGATTCCGGTCCGGTCAATCCTGATCAGCCGAAATCCCAGGGACTGATAAACCTTTTCACCCTGATGGAGTATTTTTCATCGCCTGATACAAGGGTCCATTTTGAAAACCTGTATAAAGACGGGAGAATCCGGTATGGTGACCTTAAAAAGCAGTTGGCAGAGGATATCATCCGGTTTACAACGCCATTCCGGGAAAGAATCCTTGAGCTTGCAGCAAATGATGATTATTTAAAAAAGGTTTCCGCGATGGGCGCTGAAAAGGCCAGGATCTCTGCATCACGCACTATCCGGGAAATAAGAGAAATTATTGGTTTCCGGAAATTTTAATGATAGCCTTTAACTTATTTTAGGCAGGGTAAAGCAAAACTGGCTACCCTTGTGAAGTTCACTCTCGACCCAGATCTTCCCCCCATTTTTTTCGACCAATTCTCTGCTCAGAATCAACCCGAGTCCTGTTCCCCGTTCTTCGGCAGTTCCTTGTGTACGGGTTTTTTCATCAATTCTGAAAAGTTTTGGTAATGTTTCTTCAGCGATTCCTATACCACTGTCAACAATGCACACCTGTACCATTTCGGGTTTATGACTATCCGCTTGGAAATCTTTGGAAAATATCTTTATCTGACCTCCGGGCGGAGTAAATTTTATGGCATTGGATATTAAATTCCTGAATATCGTTTTTACCATGTTCTCATCCGCTAATACGAGTGTTCTGAAGTTGATGGCCGAAAATATCCTGATATGCTTTTTTTCTGCCTGTGCGCGTAAAAGGATCACGATCTCATTTGAAATAACGCTTAAATCCATGGATTGTGGCATAAAAGCCATCTTTCCCGTCTGGGTCATTGACCATTCCAGCAGATTCTCCAATAACTGGAACGTGTTCTTAGCCGAGGAATGTATGTTTTTTATGAAATGAAGTTTTTCTTCTTCTAAAAATTCGTTCCATTCACTGGTTAGAATATCTGAAAAACCTATAATGGCATTGAACGGACCTTTTAAATCATGTGCGATGATTGAGAAGAATTTATCTTTTGCGTCAATCGAATCTTTTAGCTTCTCGGCACCGGCTATTACCTGATCCGTTGCCAGTTTCCGTTCTTCTTCAACACCAATTGCAGAAGCAGCAAGAGAAAGAAATAATTTTTCCGATTCCTCGGGAATAAAATCCCGTTGAAAAACGACACACAGGGAGCCAATGGCCTTTCCGGCGAAACTGACCTTGACCCCCATATAGGTTTTCAGATTATATTTTTTAACATTCTGATCGGAATGGAAATATATTGTTTCGGGAAGGTTACGGATAAGCAATATTTCCTCTTTGTTATTCCGGATGACATCAAAACAGATATGTCCTTCCGGTTTGTCGAAGGCATTATAATCCTCTGGCGTATTCCATTGACCCAGCGAACAAAGTAATCCCCCCTGAACCCGGTTATATAAAGCACAATCGGCGCCCAGTACCTGTCCGCACAAGGAGGTCAGCCGATTGATATTTTCATCACAATCAGGTTTGAAAGAAAGAAAACACTCGTTGAACTTTTTTAATTTATCCTGCGTTTTCTTCCATTCGGTTATATCCCTCACAATTGCCTGCAGATATATTTTCCCATCGATTTGAAGTGAATTCAGGCTGACTTCGGCATCAAACAGGGCGCCATTCAAACGTTTATGAACCCAATCGAACGATTGGGGTTTACCCTCGAGGGCAGCATGGATTACATGTAACGCTTTAGTTTCGGAGTCCTGGCCATCCGGCTGAAAGGGAGGTGAAAAAAAATAGGGTGACTTTCCAATAATTTCGTCTTTTTTACACCCAAACATTTCAAGAGTTTTAATATTGCATTCGATAAAAACATCTTCATACATCAGGAATATGGCATCGTTGGCCGATTCAAAAAGCAGGTGGTATTTGAATTCGCTCTGCTTTGATTCTTCTTCTATTTTTTTTAGATTTGATATGTCTCTGATTGTTGCAACCAATCCAAAAGGTTTGCCATCTTTTCCCATTAACGCAGATGCATTGATGGCACCATAGAAACAGGTTTTGTCCTTTTTAACCAGCAAATACATGTGATTGGGTTCTAAAACTCCTTTAATTACTTTTTCAAAATTGCTGAGGGCTTTCTGATGATCGGATGGGTCTATCCAATCAAGTATAGTAGTCTCCAAAGGAATGTTTTCTGTTGTTATTCCCACGAGTTCAAGGGTTTGTGGAGAAGCAAAGAGGATTTTCCCCGAGAGATCGGAAATAATGGTCCCATCAGGGGAATTCATTACGATCTGGCGGAAAATATTTTCAGGATTCGGGAAAAAGGCCGATAATCCTTCCCAGAATACAACTGGGGGTTTGGCCGGTTTGTTCTTGTCTTTCATGGAAGAAGTATTAATTTTGCACAGAAAGGACAATTTTGATATACTCATTCTTATGAATGTAAATATAATGAAATAATACGTTGAGTCTGTTTTTTCATTAATCCTTCATTTTATTTTCCATCTTTTTTATGATCGATACAATCCCGGTAAAAGAAACGGCTGTTCTTGTAGGACTTACAACCCAACGTCAAAACCTTGAAAAAACAAGGGAATACCTGGCAGAACTTGCATTTCTTGTCGACACTGCCGGGGGTATTACCCTCAAAGAATTTATTCAGAATCTTGAATATCCAGATCCAAGATCCTATGTCGGAAGCGGAAAATTACAAGAGATCCGAAGCTGGATAATCGATAACCCGGTAGATATGGTCGTCTTTGATGATGAATTATCTCCGAGCCAGATCCGTAATATTGAAAAGGTTCTCGATTGCCGGATTCTCGACCGGAATAATCTTATCCTTGACATTTTCGCCCGGCGTGCAAAAACCTCTTATTCACGGACCCAGGTGGAATTGGCCCAGAATGAGTATTTACTTCCCCGGTTGACCCGGAGGTGGACCCACCTGGAAAAGCAACGTGGGGGAATCGGGTTTCGTGGTCCGGGTGAACAGGAAATTGAAACCGACCGGAGGGCGCTTCGCTACCGGATATCCTTGCTGAAAAAGAAACTAACGCAAATAGATAAACAAAAAACCACACAAAGAAAAAACCGTAAGGATATGGTCAGGGTAGCGCTCGTAGGATATACCAACGTCGGTAAATCTACCATCATGAACCTCCTGAGCAAATCAGATCTTTTTGCCGAAAATAAATTGTTTGCCACCCTTGATACTACAGTCAGAAAAGTCGTAATAAAGACGCAACCGTTTTTAATATCCGATACGGTGGGCTTTATCCGTAAATTACCACACACCCTTTTTGAATCTTTCAAATCGACTCTTGATGAAGTGCGTGAATCGGATATTCTGGTGCATGTTGCCGATATAAGTCATCCTGATTTCGAAGAACAGGTTGAAATCGTAAGGCAAACCCTGACCGATATTCAAGCCTCCGATAAACCTACTCTCATGCTTTTCAACAAGATCGACGCATATCAGTATATATTAAAAGATCTAGATGATCTCAGCCAACCTTCAAGAAAAAATATTTCACTCGAAGAACTCGAGAGAACATGGATTGCTAAAGAGAATTCGTCATCGCTGTTTATCTCTGCAACCAAAAAAACCAACATCGAATTACTCCGTGAATCTCTTTATAATGAGGTCAGGAAAATAGTTTTGACCCGGTACCCGGAAAATCAGCTGAATGCAGAGGTCCCGCACGGCCAATAATAATTACTTTTGTACTGTTTTAATCAATAAAATGACGCAGATAAAAATCCGAAAAATCCATCTGGTTCTTCTAAGTGTTCTCAGTGGAATTCTTCTTTCACTGGCATGGCCGGAACGAGGTTTCCCGGGATTGCTTTTTCTGGGTTTGGTTCCGTTGCTTTTACTCGAAGAGGAAATTAGCAAAAATCCAGGGCGTTTCATTAAATTCAGTGTCCTTTTATTTTCCTACCCGGGATTCCTGGTCTGGAATATTCTCACAACCTGGTGGATCCTTAATTCCACGTTGGTTGGCGCTATTCTTGCCAATCTCCTTAATGCCCTGTTTATGTCTATTGTTTTTCAGGTTTACCATTGGACGAAAAAAAAAGTAACCTTGCGCTTTCCTTCTTATGCAGCCTTAATCTGTTACTGGGTTGCCTTTGAATATCTCCATCTGAACTGGAACCTAAACTGGCCCTGGCTTAACCTGGGCAATGGATTCTCTTCCTATTACCGTTGGGTACAATGGTATGAATATACCGGCACTTTTGGGGGTACCTTATGGGTTCTGGTCGCCAATATCCTGATCTATGAACTTATCAGGAACGTTAATAATAAAAATTCAAAATTCATTATTCAATATTCGGTATTCATTTTTATCTGGCTCGTTTCACCGGTCGTAATATCCTATTTCATTTATTCGAACTACAAGGAAAAGAAAATTCCCATGAATTTTGTGGTGGTTCAACCCAACCTGGATCCTTATTCCGAACAATATACCATGCCTCCTCCTGAAGTTATCGGGCGGATTATGGCCCTTGCCGATCCCCGGATCAACGATAGTACAAATTTCCTGGTTGCCCCGGAGTCAGCCATCCAGGAAAATATGTGGGAAAACGATCTCAGGACCTTTGCAAGCATTCAATTGGTAAAACGGATCATCAAGGATTACCCGCGGCTTAATATTTTGATCGGGGGATCGACTTTTTATGCTTTTGAGCCAGGAGAACCAATTCCCCGAACTGCCCGGAAATTTACCGATGTTGATAAATACTATAACGCTTATAACACAGCAATCATGGTCAACGCGACTGATACACTGCAATTATACCATAAATCGAAACTGACCCCGGGCGTTGAGATATTGCCCTCATTCAAAGGATTCAAATGGCTTGAAAAATATGCCATTGATCTTGGCGGAACCGTGGGAAGCTTAGGGATGGATTCCGTCAGGAAAGTCTATAAAACCGTTAACGCAGTTCCTGTCGGTCCGGCCATTTGCTACGAATCTATCTTTGGTGAGTTCTTTGCTAAATTCGTTAAAAATGGAGCCCAGATCATGATTATCATCACCAACGACGGTTGGTGGGGGAATACGGCAGGATACCGGCAACATTTCAGCTTTGCCCATCTCCGTGCTATTGAAACCCGGCGGAGTATTGCCCGTGCTGCAAATACCGGGATATCAGCCTTCATCGATCAGCGGGGTGATGCTCACCAGGTTACCAGGTACTGGGAACCCGCCGTTATCAAGGGATCTCTCAATGCCAATACAAAAATGACCTGGTATGTCAACCATTACGATTATATCGCCCGTTACCTGACGGCCATGGGAGGATTGATCCTTCTTTTTACTCTGTTTTTCGCCCTGAAAAAAAAGTTTATCCATTGATTTATGAAGAAAGAGGCCAAAACCAGGGTTCCTGTTAACGACTTTGCCAGAAAACGCTGGAGCCCGCGAGCATTTTCTGATGTTTCTGTTGAGAAAAATAAGTTAATTGCCCTTTTTGAAGCTGCTCGATGGTCTGCTTCGGGTGGTAATGAGCAACCCTGGCGCTTTATCCTTGGAAATCGTCCGGACGAAACGTGGCAAAAGATCTTTTCGATCCTGGACAAGGGTAACCAGGTTTGGAACGCGATTGTTCCCGTACTTGTTCTTACCTGTGGAAAAAAAATCTATTCCAGCGATGGGTCCCCCAGCACCTATTTTCAATATGATGTAGGACAATCCGCGGCTCATTTGAGCCTGGAAGCGATGCATCAGGGACTACACGTACATCAGATGGCTGGATTTTCTAAGGAAAAAGCGATTGAGCTTTTCGGAATCCCTTCAGAATTTCTTCCACTGACCGTGATAGCAATTGGCTATCTGGGAGATCCTAAAATCCTTAATACAACATTACAGGCCCGTGAATCGGAAGAGCGCTCCAGAAAAGACCTGGCTGACCTTGTTTTCAGTGGCCGGTTCGGGAGATTCTCCGATCTCTTTAATCAATAATATTTACATAATGAAATCCATTTTTTCAATTTTTTTTGTTTTTATCTTGTCCTTACTGGTAATAAATTGTTCCTCGCCGACCCGGCAGAGATCGACTTCACAAGAGACCGCAGTGACCAAGCCCGGTGTTGTTGTTCCTGACTTCAATGCCGATTCTGCTTATGGATTTGTCAAAGATCAACTTGCTTTCGGTCCGCGGGTACCCAACACGTTACCTCATGAGAAGTGTGCCGAATTTCTGACCGGGAAGCTTAAAAGCTATTGTCAGAATGTAATATCACAGAAAGGCGAATTAAAAGCATTTAACGGAACCCTTCTTCGTTTTCAAAATATTATCGCAAGCTGGATGCCCGATTCCAATAACCGTATCCTCCTTTGTGCCCACTGGGATTCACGTCCTTTTGCCGATCACGATCCTGTTCCCGCGAACCGGCGTAAGCCGGTTGACGCTGCAAACGATGGCGCCAGCGGAGTCGGTGTGTTAATGGAAATTGCGCGTCAGATCAGTCTGAAACAACCTGCCATCGGGATTGACATCATTCTATTCGATGTGGAAGATTATGGTCCACCCGAAGATCACCCATTGGGAGAAAATTCTGAAGACCAATGGGGACTGGGATCACAATATTGGTCGAAAAACCCCCACAGACCCGGCTATTTTGCCAAATATGGTATTTTGCTCGACATGGTCGGAGCTACCGGAGCCACTTTTCTTATGGAAGGCATTTCTATGGAATATGCCAGGGATATTGTCCGGTTGGTTTGGGTAACTGCAGACCGGGCCGGATATTCAGGATATTTTCTTTTTGATCAGGGAATGTCGATCACCGATGACCATATTCCTATCAATAAGATCAGGAATATACCAACCATCGACATCATACACCTCGACAAAACCAGTGAAACAGGATTTTATCCATACTGGCATACCACGAAAGACAACCTTGCAGCCATTGATAAATCAACCCTCAAGGCAGTCGGTCAGACACTACTGACGGTCATTTATGAGGAGAATTAACGCTCTGCCTACTTCCCTCTGAAATATCTACATGACCTGCATGAGATAAAATATATAGTGAGAAGACTTGTGAGTGTGATAAAGACATTGAGACATCACTTACAGCAATTCATTCGCTAAATTCGCCAATTCCGACCGTTCGCCTTTTTCAAGTCGGATATGAGCGTAAATATCGTGATGCTTGATTTTATCGATCAGGGTGGATAAGCCGTTACTCTGCGCATCAAGATAAGGGGTATCAATCTGGTAAATATCACCGGTAAAGATGATCTTTGTATTTTCCCCGGCGCGGGTAATAATTGTTTTTATTTCATGCGGGGTGAGGTTCTGCGCTTCATCGACGATAAAACAAACATTGGAAATACTGCGCCCGCGAATATAGGCGAGAGGCGTAATTACCAACTTTTCATTTTCAACCACATCCATGATGACTTTAAATTCTTTATCCTTCTCTCCATATTGATTCTGGATGAACTTCAGGTTGTCCCAAAGGGGTTCCATGTAGGGATTTAATTTTGACTTTATGTCTCCCGGCAAATACCCAATGTCCTTGTTGCTTAGCGGGACGATGGGACGGGCAAGGTAGATCTGTTTGAAATTACGTTTCTGATCAAGTGCCCCGGCAAGCGCCAGGAGGGTTTTCCCTGTTCCGGCAATACCCTGTAGCGTTACCAGTTTTACATTAGGATTAAGGATGGCGTGAAGGGCGAATACCTGTTCTGCATTTCTCGGAGTAATCCGGTAACAAGGATGCTTTTCAATTTTTTCAATCCTTTCTGACAAAGGATTATAGAAAGCCAATACGGAACTCTTCCCATTTTTCAGAATGAAATAATGGTTCGGCAATGGTTTTTTTATGCCGATATCTTCAGGTAAACACCAACCTGCCTCATAAATGATGTCGATAATCGTCTTGTCAAGATTTTCTATCAGAGACTTCCCGGAGTAAAGAGTCTCCAGGTCTTTTATTTTTCCGGTTTCAAAATCCTCGGCGTTGATGTCGAGGGATTTTGCTTTCAACCGGAGGTTTACATCTTTGGTGACCAGGATAACCCTTTTGCCCGGATTTTCAGCAATCATAATCAGCGCGGCGTTCAGGATGCGGTGATCGGGTTTGTTTTCACCAAAAACCTTTACGGCATCGAGTTCGCTTTGTTCGTTCATCACCACTTTGAATTTCCCGCCTTTCGGCATACCCAACGATATCCATTTCGTCAGGACGCCTTTATTCGACAATTTATCAATGATCCGGATAAATTCTCGGGCTTCGAAATTGATTGTGTCGTTGCCTTTTTTAAAATTATCCAGCTCTTCGAGCACCGTAATTGGAATTGCAACATCATTGTCTTCAAAACTATGAATCGCGTTATGGTTATACAGGATAACAGAGGTATCCAACACGAAGATCTTCTTTTCCTTATGGTTCTTTTTTAACATTGAAGATGTTTTGGGTTTAATCAAATGTAAATCAAGAAAACTCCGTTTTCGAAATCGTGAATGACAAGATATAAACAGGGATGTGTTATTATATATTTTACCTTTGTATCATGCCTGATAAAAAGTTATTTCTTCTTGATGCCATGGCTCTGATTTACAGGGCATTTTTTGCTTTTAATAAGAATCCAAGGCTTAACTCAAAAGGGTTAAACACCTCTGCCGTTTTCGGTTTTGCCAATACTCTTTTCGATCTTTTGAAAAAGGAAAAACCAACCCATATCGGGGTCGCCTTTGATACAATGGCTCCAACAGTTAGGCATGAAGGTTTTGAATTCTATAAAGCACATCGCCAGGAAACTCCCGAAGATCTGGTCAAATCGCTTCCATATATCCATGAACTGATCGAAGCTTTTAATATCCCGACTTTATTTGTCGACGGTTATGAAGCCGATGATGTCGTCGGAACCCTCGCAAAAAAAGCTGAAAAAATGGGATATACCACTTACATGATGACCTCCGATAAAGACTTCGGACAACTGGTAAGTGAGAATATTTTCATTTATAAACCCGGGAAATTCGGCGGTGATGTGGAAATTCTGGGGCCAAAAGAGGTTTGTGAGAAATTTGCCATTAAACGCCCGGAACAGATCATCGACCTCCTTGGACTCTGGGGCGATGCATCCGATAATATTCCGGGGATCCCGGGAGTCGGAGAGGTCACCGCAAAGAAACTAATTGCCGAATTTGATTCCATTGATAACCTGCTCGTTAATGTTTCAAAGGTTGGTAATGAGAAATTGCGTCAAAAAATAATTGATAACCGGGAGATGGCTATTATGTCGAAACAACTGGCAACCATCATTCTTGATGTTCCCATTGATTTCGAGGAAAACCGTCTGGTTATGGAACCTCCTGATATTCCGCGATTGAAGCGTCTTTTTGAGGAATTGGAATTCCGCATGTTCGGGCAGCGGATCTTCACCTGGCTGTCCACTGATCCATTCTCAGTAAAAGAAATAATGGTTCCCGGTGCTGTTAAAAACGAAGAACATCCAGCATCTGCCGATCTCTTCACTACACTCACTGAACGTAAAATTTCAGATATCACAACCACTCCCCATACCTACCACCTGATCGATACTCCGGAAAAACGTGCGGAGTTAATTGTACAACTCCGGCAACAACCTTTCTTTTGTTTCGATACGGAGACGACGGGGATTGATCCAAATAGTTCTGAACTTGTAGGGATGTCGTTTTGCTTGAAGCCCGGAGAAGCGTATTATATTCCATTCCCGGAAAATTACCATGATGCTCATTTAATCGCGTCAGAATTTAAGGAAATCCTTGAAAATCCAGATACCCAGAAGATCGGCCAAAATTTGAAATTTGATATTTCTATACTGAAATGGTATGATATTGATGTCAGGGGACCTCTTTTCGATACCATGCTGGCCCATTACCTGATCCAGCCTGATATGCGGCATGGGATGGATTTTCTCGCCGAGACTTACCTGAATTATAAACCTGTCCCTATTGAATCACTTATCGGGAAAAAGGGGCAGGAACAACTCAGCATGCGTACAGTCGATTTTGACACTATAAAGGAATATGCCGCGGAAGATGCAGATATCACTTTACAACTGAAGCAGGTTTTCGATCCCATGCTCGCGGAGACGGATACACGACAGCTTTTCGATAACATCGAGGTTCCTCTTATCAGGGTTCTTGCTTCTATGGAAGCTGATGGAGTAAAAATCGATTCCGGGGTGTTGAATGAATACTCATCAACCCTGGAAAAAGAAATTAAACTGTTGGAAGAGTCAATATTTCAGGATGCCGGTACCCGGTTTAATGTTGCCTCACCCAAACAGCTTGGAGATATTCTCTATAACCAGCTCCGGATAGTGGAAAATCCAAAACAGACCAGAACAAAACAAAATTCCACCAGTGAAGATGTATTGGTAAAAATGGAGAACAAGCATCCTATCATTCATAAGATTCTTGATTTCCGGGAACTTACCAAGCTTAAATCTACTTACGTGGATGTACTGCCAACCCTGGTCAACCCGCGTGACGGCAGGGTTCATACTTCATACAATCAGGCGGTCGCTGCTACCGGCCGGCTGAGTTCGAACAATCCGAATCTCCAGAATATCCCTATACGGACGGAAAAAGGAAGGGAGATCAGGAAGGCCTTTGTGGCACGTAATGAAAATTATCTTCTTCTTTCGGCCGATTACTCCCAGGTGGAACTTCGGATCATCGCACATCTTAGCCGCGATAAGGGCATGATCGCAGATTTCAATGATAATCTCGATATTCATCTGGCAACAGCATCGAAAATATATGGGATCGGGCTTGGTGAAGTCACCAAGGAAATGCGAAGAAATGCCAAGATGGTCAACTTCGGGATCATATATGGTATGTCAGCATTCGGGCTTGCCGAACGGCTTAATATACCACGAAAGGAAGCGGCAGAGATTATTCAGCAATACTTTTCCAGGTACGCTGGAATTAAAAAATATATGGATCAAACTATCCTTTATGCCAAACATAACGGATACGTGGAGACCATGATGAAACGCAGGCGGTATTTGCGCGACATAAATTCCGGCAATGCTACCGTCCGAGGGTTTGCCGAACGGAATGCCATCAATGCCCCGATCCAGGGTACTGCTGCCGATATGATAAAAATTGCCATGATCAACATCTTCCGTGAATTTGAGAAGGAACAACTGAAGTCAAAGATGATCCTCCAGGTTCACGATGAATTGGTTTTCGATGTGGATAAGACCGAAATGGAAAAAGTCAAATCAATTGTTTTAGACGGAATGCAAAATGCCATCCACATTGATGTTCCGGTCCTTGTAGATATGAATTCCGGGACAAACTGGCTGGAAGCACACTAACGAATTATGAATTACGAATAACGAATGATGAGTGACGAATGATGGGTAAAAAAACCACTCCTTTGCATTAGATATACTTATCCATGACTTACAAAACCGATCCCCGTATCGTCATGACCCTCGATGCAGGCGGCACCAATTTTGTTTTTTCGGCCGTTCAGGCAGAAAAAGAGATCGTCGAACCTATAATTTTATCGGCAAAAGGTGAAACCCTGGATTCCATCCTGGAGACCATCATTGATGGGTTCCAACAGGTGGAGTCGAAAGTCGGCGCTAAACCCGTTGCAATCAGTTTTGCCTTTCCGGGACCGGCCGATTACGAAAATGGGATCATTGCCGATCTTCAGAACCTACCGTTGTTCCGCGGAGGGGTAGCGCTTGGTCCGATGCTGACTGAAAAATTCAGGATACCTGCCTTTATCAATAACGACGGCGATCTTTTTGCCTATGGGGAAGCTATTTCGGGACTTCTGCCGGAAATCAATAACAAGCTCAGGGAAGCCGGTAACCCTAAACAATACCACAATCTTTTTGGTGTGACCTTCGGGACCGGTTTCGGAGGAGGAATTGTAACAAGACACGGCCTGCTTTTTGGAGATAATTCTTCGGGAGGAGAGATCAACCGTATGCGGAATAAGACTTTTAAAAATTTTGATGCAGAAGAAAGTGTCAGTATCCGTGGATTAAAAAGAGAATTTGCCAACTATTGTGGAATAAATATCGGAAGCTGCCCGGAACCCAAAGAAATTTTTGAAATAGGATTAGGCAAGAAGAGAGGAAACAAAGAAGCTGCAGTTAAGGCTTTCGAAGCTTTTGCCACCGATGCGGCCGATGCCCTGGCTAACGCAATTACCCTGATCGACGGTTTAATTGTTATCGGCGGAGGTCTCTCTGGTGCATACCCTCTTTTCCTGCCAAAACTTGTGACTGAGATGAATCATCCCTTTGATACCACTTCAGGACATCCGCTCGAACGGCTTGAGGTGAAAGCATTCAATCTCGAAAATCCTGCTGATCTTGACAAGTTCCTGCAACCGGCCACAAGGGCGATCCGGATCCCTTTCAGCAACCGGAACCTGGTTTTTGACCCTAACAAAAAAATCGGGGTGGGGATTTCCAGGTTGGGTACTTCAAGAGCTGTTTCAATTGGCGCATACGCATTCGCTCTTCACAAACTTGATGTTTAACAAGTATTTAGGAATTCCAGATTCAAAAATGATCGTTCTTTTCTAAAAAAATAAATTTTAATTATTTTATCTTCTTGTTATAATTTATATTTAATTTTGTACCTAACCTTCAAAGTTTTGTATTAACCCTAAACAAAATCCCATGAAAAAAATTTTCTTTCTGTTGATCTCAATTTTCGCCATAGTCAGTTTTGTAAAGGCACAAACTGTCCCCCGTGAAATGGTTGCACTTGAGATCACTACAAGTACAAAATGTCCTTATTGTCCCGGCGCAGCATTGGGAGCCGAAGATTTGTTAGCCAACGGCAAATTGGTTGCCGTCATCGAACACCACAACAACTGGCAAGGGAGCGATCCTTATGTAACAACTGCATCACAGGCACGGTGTGTTACCCTTGGTGCGGGAGGTAATCCAACCGCTTACTTTGATGTAAAATTAAAGGTTGTTGGCGGTGATCATACACAGAGTATGTATTCTTATTATTTACCCAAATACAACTCTCGTATGGCAGTCCCTTCAAATATTGCAATGAATATGGAAATTACGAATACCGATCTCGATTACACCGCTATCATCACGATGACAAAAGTCGGTACACTCGATGCCACCAATATGAAACTTCTCTTCACAGCCACCGAATCGCATATCCATTACCATTGGCAGGGACAGGACACCCTGAACTATGTTAATCGTCTTATGGTTCCCGATCAGAATGGCACCGTGGTCAGTTTTGCATCAGGAGACACCCAGGTTATCACGCTTAATTTTTCGGTAGACACCACATGGGCCCTTGAAAATGTTGAGTTTATTGCATTCGTTGAAGATATGACCGCAAAAGAAGTTTTGCAAACCGTAAAAAAAGCTGCTAACGATCTTCATCCTGAGTTCACCGCAAGCGATACCTCAGTTGTGGTAAATCAACCCCTTACTTTTACCAATGAAACTACGGGTGGATATGTCGATGCTCCGGAAACATATGAGTGGCTCTTCCCGGGGGCAACACCCGCAAGTTCAACGGATAGAAATCCAACTACTTATTATTTAACTGCCGGGAGTTATGATGTAACCCTTATCGTAACCAGGGGCGGCCAGGTAGATACCCTCACCAAAACCGCTTATATTACAAGCAGCTGGCCGGAAAGTATTAATGAAAAAACAAATTTTGTTAATGTTCAGATCTATCCGAATCCAAACAATGGCGACTTTACTCTTAAATTAAATCCGGTAAAATCCATTGTTGCTGATCTGAAGGTTACAAACACCAACGGGACTGTTCTTTATACTGAAAATGGATTGAACATTGTCGGAAAAATGCAAAAACACTTGAAATTAGGAAGCCTTTCACCGGGAGTTTATTATCTGAACATTCAAAATTCTGAATCAAAGACCGTTCAGAAGTTTATAGTGAAATAAGTTTTTTTAATTTTTTTTTAAAAAAAGGGTAGCCGATCAGTTGCCCTTTTTTTATAAGCGTTAAACCTAACAAGCAACTTAATATTTCTTATCTTTGTCTGCATTAATAAATAACTGTATGAAACGCTATACACTGATCTTTGTATCTTTTCTTTTCACCCTGGCTACACTTGCCGGAACCGTCGAAAAGATTTTCTATTTCAACAACTATAAAGTTAACCAGATCGGAACTTATCAGACAGTGACTTTTGCTGATACCCGGCTCATTGGTGTCCCCGGAGAGCCTGCTCTTCCATACCGGGAAGTTGTTCTAATGGTTCCCCCGGGGGAAAGTGCATCTTCAATCGAAATTATCCGGGAAAATGAGGTTATTATACCCGGTTCGTTTGAATTGTTTCCCCAGCAATATTCTCTTCCGATATCCCTTGGAAATAATGGAAAATTCATCAAAAAAGAGAATATTTATAAGCAACAGGGTCCCTACCCCCTGAATCCGGGTGGTCACCTCGATACCCAGTATCTGAATGGTTTCGCATTAGCCGTTTCCACTTTTACCCCTATGGTTTATAATCCCGCACTAAAAACCCTCTCTTATTTTGAAAAGGTCACTATCAGAATCTCGACCCTGGCTTCACCAAAATCCCAGAAAGCTTTGAATCTTCTTACGGCTTCTGAATCTGCCATTAAACGAGTCAGGACAGCTGTTCAGAATCCGGATATGATTAACCTGTACCCAGAGAAGTTTACTGGTCCGGATGATTATAAACTACTTGTTATCACCCCTCAGCAGTTTGAAAATGAATATACCGATCTTCTGAATTTTTATAATACAGATGGAATACCAAATCAGGTACAAACAACCGAGTATATAAATGCCAATATCGGCGGACATGATCTCCAGCAGAAAATCCGGAACTATATTAAACAGGAATATACAAACAAAAATGTTGAATTTGTATTACTGGGCGGGGATATTCAATTTGTCCCCTACCGGGGATTTTATTGCTATGCAATTTCCCAGCCCGACCAGGAAGATTATAACATACCTGCCGATATTTATTATTCCGCCCTTGACGGGGAATGGAATGATTCAACCCTTGCCGGAGGAGATGTAAATAAGTGGGGAGAGCCTGGTGAAGATGATTTATATCCTGAAGTCGCCGTTGGTCGTTTGACCTTTAATAACTTGACTGAATTACAGCATATGATTCATAAATCCTATTATTATCAGCAATTTCCGGTGCTCGGTGAATCAACCCGGCCGTACCTGGTCGGTGAATATCTGTATGATGCTCCCGTGACCTATGGTGGCGATTATATGGAACTCCTGGTGGATGATCATAACGACAATGGTTACTTTACACATGGCATCCCCAGCGCTGATAATGATATAACTAGACTTTATGACACGCCTTCTTATACCTGGGATAAAACTGAATTAATTGCCGGGATCAACCAGGGAAAATCTTTTATCCATCACCTCGGTCATTCCAATGTCGATTATATGTTGAGACTTTATACATCAGACGTTACAAATCAAAAATTTTCCCAGGTTAACGGTGTTATTCATAATTATACCCTGGTCTATACCCAGGGTTGCATTTGTGGCGCTTTTGATCAGCCCGGTTGTATTGCTGAAAAAGCTATTTCCATCGACAATTTCGCAGTTGCCGGTGTATTTAATTCGCGATATGGTTGGTTTAACCAGGGTACTACCGATGGACCCTCCGAGCATCTGGAGCGCGAATTTGTCAGCGCCCTTTATAACGATACCGTTGCAAACCAGATAAAAGAAATCGGGGCAACCCATATGATGTCTAAAATCAAGACCGCTCCCTGGGTCGGCCTTCCCGGTGAATTTGAACCCGGCGCTCAGCGTTGGGTGCATTACGATTGTAATGTTCTGGGTGATCCTGCTTTAAAAATTTGGACGATGGAACCCAATGTCGGAATTCCGGGAAATTCGGAGATGGTACATTTTAACATATTCCCGAATCCATGTAAAGATCATTTTGAAATTTCATATTTCCTTCCTGTCACAACGGATGTCAGGATAACCCTGATCAATACGGTAGGTCAAACGGTCTTTTCAACCTTCTATCCTTCCCAAAAGTCGGGAACGCAGACATTAACACTATCCTTACCCGAACTGGAACAAGGAGTCTATAATTGTCGTATGGAAAACGGTTCATATACAGGCGTTAAAAAGATTATCATTATACAATAAATGCCGTTTCACTTGAAAATTTTTCAATACATTATATAACGTAAAAGAAATCCTATGAAAAAAGCTACTCTTTTGTTCTCTCTTTTTATTTTTGTTGCAATTGGAGCCTATGCACAAAAATATTCTTTCACCGGGAACTGGGGAAAACAGGGTATTAACCTGGTCGATTCCAGGAAAGATGCTGTTCAGGTCGTTTATTCAGTAAACAATTTTGAACTCCAAACGGTTGCGGTCGAAGGCCAGACCATGAAAAATATCATCCTTCCGGGAACATTTCTTTTTAACGATGAAGGAATGCCAAATTTGCCGAATAAAGGCAAGTATATTGCAATTCCCCAGGGAGCTAAACCTGTTCTGAAAATCCTTTCTGACCGCAGGGAGATCTTACACAACATTGAAATTGCACCTGCTCCAAGAATTCCGGCTGATAACCAGCCTGATTTTCCGCTTGTCAAAAACCAACAGATCTATTCCAGGAATGCTTTGTATCCCGAGTCGCCGGTTCAGATGTCAGAGGTTCAGAAAATCCGCGGCGTCGACGCTGTAATCCTTGGTATTACCCCTTTTCAGTATAATCCGGTAACCAAGGATCTGATCATCTACAAAGATTTGAAAGTGGAAATTACCTTTGAAAACGGGAATGGTCAGTTTGGCGATATGGCTTACCGGAATTACTGGTGGGATCCCATCCTGCAGGATGTGTTCCTGAATCATGCTTCCCTGCCGGTGGTTGATTATAACCTGCGGTTGCAGTCCTATCCGCAAAAAAGCAGGGAAAATGAATGTGAATATATCATTATCACACCGACAGGACCCGATTTTCGTTCCTGGGCCGATTCGGTTAAAAAGTTCCGAAGCCAGCAAGGTATTTTAACTAAAGTTTTTACCATTGATGAAATCGGCGGGAACACCGTTTCTGCAATTGAAAGTTTTATTGATAATGCTTATAATTCATGGACAATCAAACCGGTTGCTTGTTTGATACTGGGGGATAATGGTACCGATGGCACTAAAAATATCACAACCCAGCTTTGGAATGACCATCCCGATGGTTATAATCCATATGCATCGGATAACAAATTTGCCGATGTTGATGGTGATGAGATGCCGGAAATTATTTTTTCCCGGATCACTGCAAACGACGCTACCCAGCTTCAAACCATGGTCACCAAATTTTTGGAGTATGAACGCAACCCGCCTACTGATTCTCTTTTCTATGATAAACCTATTACTGCTTTAGGTTGGCAAACCGTGCGGTGGTTCCAACTTTGTTCCGAAATTGTAGGAGGTTATTTTAAAAATGTTCAGGGAAAACATCCCCGCAGGATCAATAAAGTCTATGAAGGAAATCCAGGTAATGTTTGGTCAACAGCACAAAATACCAACACAATAGTCAATTACTTTGGCCCAAACGGGCTTTACTATATTCCCACATCTCCTTCCACCTTGGGTGGCTGGGATGGCGGAAATGCAACCATGATTAACAATGCCGTCGATTCCGGAGCATTCATCCTGATGCATCGCGACCATGGAGCTTATACTGCCTGGGGCGAACCCGCTTATACAAACTCCAACATTAATTCATTGAATAACACTAAATTACCGTTTGTTTTCTCCATCAACTGCCAGACCGGCGCCTATCACAAATCAACAGAGGTTTTAGGGGAAAAATTCCATCGTCATATCAAAAACGGACATAATGCCGGGGCGCTTGGCGTTGTTTGCCCGAGCGAAGTTTCTTACTCTTTTGTAAACGATACTTATGTCTGGGGTATGATGGATAATATGTGGCCCGATTTTATGCCCGAAGAAGGTACGACACCTGAATCCAGGGGAGTTTTACCGGCCTTTGGACATGAAGCCGGAAAATATTTTTTAAAGTCCTCAAACTGGCCATATAATACCCAGCACAAACAAGTCACCTACCGGATGTTTCATATGTTTGGTGATGCTTTCCAGGTAATATACTTTCAGGTTCCGCAGCAACTTACTGTTACGCACAATCCTAATATTGAGTATGAAAGTACAAGTTTCTCGGTTCAGGCCAACGACAGCGCCTTCATTGCGCTGACTGTAAATGATTCCATCATCGCTACCGCTCTGGGAGCTGGTTCCAATCCTGTGGTAATACCGATCCCTGTTCTTGCTATTGGAACAGAAGTTCTGGTGACAGTTACCAAACAAAACTATTTCCGGTACAGCAGTCTTGTACCTGTAACATCAACGGCTTTGATTGCCAATTTCACTTCGAGCGCCACCAACTTGTGTATTGGTTCTTTCAGCAATTTCACTGACCTCTCTTCAGGATCACCCGAATCCTGGCAATGGGAATTTCCTGGTGGAACCCCATCCTCTTCGACCGAACAAAATCCCGCTGACATTAATTATCCTACTGCCGGCAACTACGATGTAACCCTGACGATACATAAAACAGGAGTTGATCCTTCAACTACAACAAAAACCGCCTATATTCATGTCCTCAACTTCCCGGTTTCCAACTTCAATTTTGTGGCAGGTTGTCCCGGTCAAACCACCAGCTTTACCGATCAGTCCGACCCCAACGGGGGTAGCATCACCAACTGGAAATGGTATTTCGGGGATCCTGATTCCGGGAGTAACGACAGTTCAACGCTCCAGAATCCTGCCCACATTTATACCAATCCCGGGACTTATAACGTGACTTTAATTGTTACAACTAATGGAACTTGTCTCGATACTTATGTAGCGCCGGTAAATATATTACCATTACCCGGAGTAGCTGCAAAACCTGTAGGAACTACTTCCATATGCAAGGATGCCGTTAATATTGAATATACCACAACCGGAGCCGATAATGCTTCCACCTATATCTGGATGCTTACACCACCTGAAGCCGGGATAATTGCTGGAAGTACCACAACAGCTTTGGTAACCCTTACCAGCGGATACCAGGCCAATTTCACAGTCAAAGTGGAGGGAGTTAATGATTGTGGTGAAGGTGGTTTCTCGGAAGAACTCCTTGTTGCTATACTTCCGACTCCAATCGCACCCGTGCAACCTTCAGGATCCGACAGTGTGAATCTGAACAAAATCTGGACATCTGATTTTACCATTAGCGCCATTCCCGATGCTACCTCTTATTCCTGGTTTATAAATCCACTCCAGGCAGGGACTATTTCTGGATCCGGATTGGTTGGAACCGTAAACTGGGTTACTTCTTACCGGGGTATCGCAAGCATTACAGCTACTGCTTTTAACCAGGATTGCGAAGGACCTGTTTCTGAAATTAAAAGTGTGAAGCTATACGGAGGTGTCGGTATTGGTGAAAATAGTAGTGTCGGAATTGAGATTTACCCAAATCCCACAACCGGTAAGATTAATCTCGATATAACGGCCAATGGTAATATTTCGGCCAATATTAAAATCTATAATGTGATCGGAAATATTGTCTACCAGGAAAAAGATGTTAAAATTTCTGGTCAGCTCCGCAAGAATATCGACTTGTCATCCCTGTCAAAGGGTCTCTACCACTTTAAGATTGAAGGAGATGGTATTTCTGTCGTGAAATCGTTTGTCATTCAGAAGTAACATCTATCCCGAATATAAAAGAACTGTCCTGGCTTATGCCGGGACAGTTTTTTTATTCAATTTTTTTAATGATCAACTTATCAATCCGGTTTCCATCCAGGTCGACGATCTCAAATTCGTAGTTTTTCCATACAAATTTCTCACCCGGTCGCGGAATATGTTTTAATGTACTCATTGCCAATCCGGCCAGGGTATCGAACTTGATTTTATTTTTATCGAATCCCTGAATGTTGAATTCGTAAGCAAACTCATAAAATGGCATTTGCCCGTCTGCCAGCCAGGTACCATCATCCCGTAAAATGATCTTGGGTTCATCCGGACTGGGTTCATTAAAATCTCCGACAAGGGCTTCCAGGATGTCGTTCAGCGTGACCATCCCAACTGTTGACCCATATTCGTCGATCACAAGTCCGTAATGGATTTTATTTTGTTTGAACAATTCAAGGGTTTCGTATGCGGTGAGTGTTTCGAGCATGAATTGTGCCGGTTTAATGTGATCGTAAATATTAAAATCCTCCTGGCAAATCTCGCCAAGAAAAAGATCTTTGACAAAAACCACACCCAGCACATTGTCCAGGTCCTCTTTGCAAACCGGATAAACCGAGTGAAGGTCTATGTTCATTTTACGTTTCAGGGTTTCAATCGGCTGATTCACATCCAGCCAGATGAGATCGGAATGATGGGTCATCAGGTCGCTGATCTTGCGATCACCCAGGTGAAACACTCGTCCGACAATATCCTGTTCGATCTCCTGAACTTCCCCACCTTCAGTCCCCTCCTGCACCATTGCCTTTATTTCTTCTTCCGTTACTTTTGATTCACCGGATGGTTTGATTTTCATTAATCGAAAAATCATTTCACTGGTACGTGATAACAACCAGGTAAATGGATGTGTGATGTAAGATAAGGAGACAAGTGGCCTGACCATGAATTTTATAATTCTTTCTGGATTACTCAATCCGATTTGTTTAGGGACAAGCTCACCGATTATCATCATCACGAAAGTCACCAGAACCACTACCAGGATAATACCAAATGAATGGCTCAAAGAAGGGTTTATACCCAATTTCAATAAAAATAATTCCATTCCATGAGCAATTGCAGCGCCACTGAATACCCCGATCAGTATTCCGATGAGGGTTATCCCGATCTGAATGGCTGATAATATCCGGGAAGGAGCATTGGCATGTTGCAAGGCTAGTTTTGCCGAGTAATCACCCATTTGAGCATCAACATCCAACCTTGTTTTCCGTGCCGATACCAGTGCGATCTCCGTCATGGCAAGAAAACCGTTCAGCAGGATTAAAAATAAAATAATTACAATTTCCGTAAACATAACATTCTGTCTTAACTATTCTATCTGCAAAGATAATTAAACGCCTGGCATGGGTTTACAGTGAAAAAGGATACCGCGAATCGCAACATTTTAATTACCTTTGTTTAATCAGCCTTTTCATTACATGGCATTTCGAATTTTACTTTTTTGCACACTTATTTGTTATCCGTTTCCCTTTTGTTTTTCTCAACATACAGGAATGTTGCCGGAGAATACTCCGGAGGGGAAGAAAATTGTAGATACCCGGATTGATAATATTGGTTACTGGAATGAGATGTTCCGTCGGGGATATGTCAAACCTTCTTCTTATATCCCGGTAATAAAAGCAAGATATACGGGTAGTCTTATCCAGGCTCCCGGGATTACACCTCAAAATTCTCCGGATATTCCCGTTACAGACAGCCTTAATGTTACCCAAAGTGAAAACTCTGTCTTCATTGATCCTGGCGACGAAGAAATTGTGATCAACTCAAATAACTCGAGTGACTGGAAAAACTATTATACGGGAGAACTATATGGGGCAGATGCTCTTTATTCGATGAATTGGGGTCAGGATTGGGGAGGAACGCTCCTGGGAGCCGGAAAAACCAATTTTGGAGATCCTTCCACTGCCATAGGATCTAACGGATGGTGGTATGTTGGGAAAATAAGCAATAATATGGGTCAGTCGGTGGCCTATAGTAAGAACCAGGGAAAAACCTGGACAAATATCACGATAGCAGATATACCGGCTAATACGGATGGCCTTCTTGACAAAAGTCATCTCTGGATCGATAATGCAATTTCAAGTCCTTTTAAGGGAACCCTTTATGATGGCTGGACTAATTTCGTCAGGAATTCCCCTGACTCGATCCAGATACAAATTTCACGTTCGACCAACGCAGGTTTGACATGGAGTTCTCCTCTGGCTATCAGTACGGCAGCCTCAGCGGGGAGATTAAATCATGGGGTCAATATCCAGACCGGCCCTGATGGCGAAATCTATGCAGCCTGGAGTATTTATGATAACTGGCCATCCGATGAAAATGCCATAGGTTTTGCCAGGTCGATGGATGGTGGGGGAATTTTTATGCCGGCCACACGGATCATTGATAATATTAAAGGGATCCGTCTGACTCTGACCGGTAAACATATGCGGGTCAATTCCTTTCCCTCCATGGCAGTCGATCTCAGTACAGGACCAAACCGGGGAACCATTTACCTGGTTTGGACCAATATCGGATTTCCCGGAATTAATACCGGGAATGATTTTGATATTTATTTAATTAAATCAGCAGACAAAGGAGAGACCTGGTCTTCTCCCATCAGGGTAAACCAGGATCAGGCAGGACTTGCAAAACAGCATTATTTCCCATGGATTACGTGTGATCCTGTTACCGGGGGAATTTGTGTTATTTATTATGATGACCGGAATCTTCCATCCACCCAATGCGAGACTTATGTTTCCTATTCCTATGATGGCGCATTAACATGGACGGACTTCAAAGTCAGTGATGTGTCGTTTACTCCTCTACCTATTCCCGGTATGGCCTTCGATTACTTTGGCGATTATATTGGGATCCAGTCACAAAACATGAAGGTCTATCCGGTATGGACAGATAACCGGGCAGGACGGGCAATGACCTATGTCTCTCCCTTTGATCTGGGACCAAACCCGGGACAACCCTGGGTGATGTATTACAGTTATGAGCTGGCACCAATTTCGAAAAAAACCAGACAGAACCTGAATTATGGAGATTCTCTTTTTATTTCCTTAGGATTAAAGAATATAGGGGATCGGCCGGCAACGGATGTGACCACATATCTCTCCACCCCATCTCCCTTTGTAGAAATTACCGACAGTGTCGCACTTTACGGGGAAATGGATTCTGCTGAGGTTAAAATAATCCCGGATGGATTTTCCCTGAAAGTTTCCGATACTATTCCCGACGGCCTGAAGGTGCGTTTCAATCTTCGGGTTACCGGTTCGGATACCTGCTGGTACAGCCATTTTGCAATTGAATCACATGCTCCGGGATTATTAATAAAAAGCCTCCGGATCATTGATACACTTACCGGGAATGGCAACGGACGAATTGATCCCGGTGAAACAGTCGAGGTAATTGTTACCGTTGTCAACTCCGGGGATTTTACCTCTGATTCTGTTTCAATGAAATTACTTATTGATACGGAATATCTGACTCTCCAAAATGATAGCGTTTACCTTGGGATTATAGAACCGGGGCAGTACAAACAGGCTTCTTATACAATGAATGCCAGCATCGATACTCCGGTGTCGACCGGTGTTGATCTGCAGTTCAGGGCTCAATCGGGGAAATATTTGATTACCGCAATGTTCCCGCAAATAATCGGAATGATAGTAGAAGACTGGGAAACAAACACTTTTACAAAGTTCCCATGGCAACCTGGGGGAAATCTCCCCTGGGCAATAACAGACCAGAACCCATGGGAAGGCATCTATTGTGCAAAATCCGGCGCAATTATCTATTCTCAAAGTTCCAATCTCTCTGTCACCTATCCGTCTGCCGTATCAGACAGTATCTCTTTCTACCTTAAAACTTCAACAGAACCCGATTACGATAACCTTTTCTTTTACATTGATTCCATTTTCCAGGGATCTTGGTCGGGAGAGACACCCTGGACACGGGTGGCTTTCCCTGTTGCCGCCGGACAACATACTTTTAAATGGTCATACCAGAAAGATATTGCCGAAGATGTAGGAGAAGACCGGGTGTGGATCGATTATATTATTTTTCCAACCCCAATTTTACCCTCCGTCGATCCGGGTCCGGATGATACCATTTGTAAGGGAGAATCATATCACCTTCATGCGACAATCTTAAATTATGACTCTCTGATCTGGAAGACAAACGGTGACGGGTCCTTCAGCGATGTATCTATACTTGATCCGATCTATTCACCTGGATCAGCCGATCAACTCAACGGAAAGGTTACTTTATCGGTTACGGCTTATGGCAAATATGCAAGCGCTTCCAAAAGCCTTCTTCTTACAATCGGAGAATTTCCCGTTGTACATATCAGCGTGTTTCCTAAAGACACGCTTTGTGCCGGACAAACAGTCTACTTATCTGTCGACACAACAGGGATTTCAAGCATTTATTGGACCCCTGGCGGATATATAACACCTGAAATTGCAATAGACACTTCAATTACAGGTGGCATAGGTAAATTTCTATTTAAAGCGCTTGTACGGAATTTATGGGGATGTCTAAGGAACGATTCGGTATGGGTCACTTTTAAAGATTGTACCGGCTTAAATGAATATCACGGGAGTTTCTTATCAGAGATCTATCCGAATCCTTCAAAAGGAATCTTTAAACTAAAGCTCTTTGCCATGGTTCCTGAAAAAATTTCCATTGAGCTCATGGATACAAAAAATATGGTCATTGATCAGACAACTGACATTCCCATCAATGGACACTTTGAGAGGACTTTTGATTTAACATCACTCTCTCCAGGGCTCTATATTATCACCATCATCCGAAGTTCAGGGACCATAAAGAAAAAAATTATTATTTTGAAGTGATTTTTCTTTATTCTTCAATGAATTTTGCCTTGGCAGAATAGACAAACAATGCTCTTAACTTATCCCAGAAGTCCCCTCCCAGAACAAATAAGCTGATTAAAAATATCACATCAGCGGTGATAATGACAATATAGTGGACAGTCATTGAGGCCGGTAAAAGATGGGGAGTGTAGGAAATTATATAATTGGGGATAAACGGCAAAACAAACAGGACAAGTCCAATATCATAACGTGATTTGCTTACATCATGTGGCCTTGTAAACCTGTGATAAACGTGGTCTATCTGGTATTTGATCCATAAATAGGATGCTTTACCAAGGATGGCAATGCTTGAGAATTTCATAAGGGGAGCGCTTACCCAAAAACATGTCAGGATGAACGCTTTCCAAAAATGGGAAACAACAAATCCTTTTAAAAGAAAGCCAATCGGTAACATGAAAAAAGATGCTATAAATATTGTCAGTCCCAAATAAAACCGGAAACCGGGATTTTCCGGTGCCGGTACCGGAGGTATGCGATTTGTACTCATGATTTGATTCTTTGTGTTTTACTATAAAATTAGATTCGTTACATGAAAAATATTCCTACTCCTGAAACTGCCAGAATTGCACCGACAATCTCATTGAAAGTTACTTTTTCTTTATACAGGATGATCGAAGGTGGTATGATAAGTATCGGCACAATTGCCATAATGGTAGCAGCAATGCCGGTGTCGGCATATTTTATAGCTATCAGGGAAAAAGAAACGCCAAGAAAAGGACCAAAAAAAGCACCTAACGAAAGCTGGAGCATCGGTTTACGTAAAGTAAGAGCCCTGAAAGCCTCTTTCCAAAATCCAAGAAACGTGAACAAAATGGAAAAGCCGGCAATTCCTGCAATCACACGTATCTGGGTTGCGGCAAAAGAATCATAACCCGTTGTTCCGGGTTCAAAACCTCCCATTCCGTATTTGCTGAGAACCAATCCGGCGCCCTGCCCAAGAGCCCCTCCAAGTGCGAGAAGAATTCCCCAAACAGGGTAATTGAATCTTACCCTTCTGAATGTGCCATTATTTTCATCCTTTGGGTGCCTTCTTAACACGACCAACGCGATTCCAGCGATTGTCAGGGTCATTCCGATCCAACTTTTCAGCGATAAGGTCTCCCCAAGAATGATCCATCCGATAAGGGCCGTTATCGGTGGAGCCAGTGCCATAATAAGCATGGAAATCCGGGGTCCGATTACGACAAATGCCTGGAAAAGGCAAAGATCTCCAAAAACAAAACCGATAAGTCCCGACAGTGAGAGATAGAACCATTCCCGTGCGGTAGCATCTACCGGGAAAAGAAGCCCCCGGTAAAAGAAAATGAAAACAGAAAGAAAGAGAAATCCAACAATCAGCCTTAGCAAATTAACAATCATCGAACCAATCTTCTTACTGGCTGCTGCAAAAGTAAGTGCGGTGACTGTCCAGAACATAGCCGTCAGAAGGGCAGCAAAATGTCCGGCATGATCTTTTATTAAATGCTCCATCATTGTTAGTACCTGCCTGAAAGCCAATCTTCAGGGTTCTGTATTACCTTGCCACGCCAAATTTCAAAATGCAGTTCCGATTTCAAATCTTCCGGATTTATATAAACGCGGCCAATGGTTTGCTTGGTTGTTACTTCCTGCCCGTCCCTGACTGCAACCTCAGACAGATTGGAATATACGGTCAGGTAATCACCATGCCTTAAGATGACGACCTTATTCAGGTTTGGAAAAGACATAACACGGCTGACCTTCCCGCTAAAAACAGATTTAACCAGGGAACCCCGTTCCGTCATGATATCTATTCCATTGTTCTTGACTTTCACATACTCCAGTACCGGATGCATATGTTCTCCAAAAGTACTCGATATAAAACCCCTGTCGCAGGGCCATGGGAGCCTTCCCCTGTTGGCCGCAAAAGAATTCGAAAGTTCTTTTTCTTTTGGGGTAAGCTCAAGCGTGGTATGGGCTGGCGATTTAGTTCCTGTCCTTTGCTTTTCATCTTTTTCACCTGATTTGTGCATCCGGGCTTCCGAAGCCCGGATTTCTTCAGAGATCAGTTTCTCAATTTCATTCTCCAGTTTCTGAGCCGATTGTTGCTTGGTTTTCAACGTGGAGAGGAGTTTTTTCTCTTTTGAACTTAGTTCTTTTACAGCCTTGGCTTTTTCAAGCTTTTCCCGATCAAGTTTTTGTTTTTCCTGCTCCTGGCTCTGGATAAGAGCCAGTTTTTGATTCTTGACGGTTTCTAATTCCTTACGTTTACTGTTGATAGCGGTTTGAGTGGACTGAATTCGTTCGGCCTGACGACGACGGTAAGAAGCATATTGTTGGTAGTATTTTAAACGTCGGTACCCCTGGTTAAAATCCTTTGCCGAAAAAATAAACATCAACTTATTCTGACCGTTCATCATCCGGTAGGCATGATAGATCATACGGGCGTAATCTGATTTGAGGAGAGATAACTCCTTCGACATGTGATCAATTTGGATATTTTCGACAGTGATGTCAGTCTGTACCTGGTTTAGTTCACGGTTTATTGCATCAATCAACGCTTCCCGGCTTCGGATCTGCTTATTAAGGATTTGTAACCGGTTCAAAGAGGTTTGTTTGGTTTTCTGCGTCTGTTCCAGCAAATCGGTGGTATAACGTATCTCCTCTTCAAGCTGCTTTTTTGTTTTTTGAAGCTTTTCTTTATCCGAAAGACGCTGAGCAAAGGAACCGTTAAGCGCAATTGCAATGAAAGTTAAAACAAGACTGATAGTTTTAAGCATCAATCCAATTCTATGCAGTGCCGGTTTTGGGAAACGTCCGTTATCCACTTTTATCTGACTTGTTTATAATTTGCAGGTATCTTAAACGGAAATTGCAAGGGAGCATTAATAATTATCCTGCTAAAGTCTGTCTTCACCCGGATATTATTCTCAGCCCGGATAAAGAACTCCATATTTTTTGGAAATAATTGTCCCTGAATATCTTCAAAATCAAGATACGAAGCCTCTAATTTTATATTTTCCTTTCGTATATCTTTTACATCCGCAAAAGTGATCTTGAAAGTCTGTGAGTCAAGCCATATATTCTGAATATAGATCTTCAGGTTTTCGTTACTGTTCCTTACAAATTTCTTTAACTTTTGTCTTTCTGAAGTCGAGAGCTTGTACTCCCCTCTGTCTATTGATGCCCTGAACTTCGAATTTTCATAGGATTGAAGATCGTTCCCGATTAAAAAGGCCTGTAAGATGTCATAGTCGATATTGGTGTTCAAAAACCGGTTTACACAATCATAATCTCCCAGGAAAAAAGTATCGTCGAGCCGGTTAATCAATTTCACAGAATCCTGGGATATTATTATCCTTACAGCCTCAATACCAAGCATAGGTGTCAGGCTAATCCATATCAGGCTATCTTTCCTGATCCTAAGCTGGCCGCTGAATGATATTGTGGTTCCTTTATTTTCATATTCGGCTGAAAATTTTGCCGACAGCCAGTCGTATTTTAATTCATGTTCCTTTAGCTTATTAACAAGATATTCGGCGCCTTCTTCCTTTAAAGGCGCTTTTATGGCTTTTCTTGTAGGATTACAGGAAAGGGAGAAAAGAACAATGAAGGCAATCAAAGCAAGTCTCCAGCTGTCGTTTTTAGTACAAACCATGAATTTTTTCAGCTACTCGATTAGTTTTTTCTCAGCGATCTTTTTATCAAGCATTTCCGATCCCTCCCCTTTCTTTTTAGCCTGTACCCAATACTCCAATGCCTGGTTCGGTTCCCCTAATTTAAATAGAACATCTCCATAATGCTCCAGCACTTCACTGCTTACTCCTTGTTTATCTTCAATTGCTTTACCGATCCATTCGCGCGCCTCTTTATACCTTCCAAGTTTATACAAAACCCACCCGTATGTATCTTGAAAAGAAGAATTGTCCGGTTCAAGGTTAACGGCTTTTCTTGCCATCTGCTCTGCCTTTTCAAGGGCTTCACCATTCAGGGAAAGATAGTATGCATAATTGTTTAAAACATAGGAATTCTTATCGTTCAGTTGGATCGACTTGTCATAAGCCTGGTAAGCTTCTTTATCATTTTTCAGCGCGTGATAAGTATCTCCAAGATACATATAAAACTGCGCGAGAAGTTCATTGTTGTCAACAATCAGTTTAATTCCGGAATTTAATGCCTTTAATCCATCCTCATACTTTTTTAATTGATAGTTTGCAATCCCCGAAAAAAGGTAAGGAAGCGGTTGGTCAGGAAATAATTCGATGGCTCGCTGACTGAATTGTACAAGATGCTGAAATTCGCCGAGCTGAACATCCAGGCGAAGAATCTCTTCCCAAACAACATATTTATTGCTGTCGAGCGCCATGACTTTCAAAAAGGATTCCCTTGCTTCCGCGAATTTTTTATCCTGTAAAAGAAGATCACCATAAATTGAATGCGATTTTGGATCCATGGGATGAGTTTCCACAAGAATTTTTGAAAGTTCGAAAGCTTGGTCCTTCAGATCGGTATAGAGCTGATTGATCGAATAAAAGGTGAGCAGGATGTTGACTTTCGTATCTATATCCAGATTAGGATTGGCAAATCCAAGTTTTAATTCTTCAAATGCTTTTTCTTTATTTCCCGTTTTGCGATAATAGTCGGCAAGGGACATGTGGATATACGCATTGTCAGGATCAACCTCGGCAATTTTTTTATAGATCTCGATTGCTTTATCCGGTTGGTTGTTCGACATATAAAACTCCGCCAGTATGGAATAGTACCGGCTTTCACCAGGGAAAGCATTAATAAGTTTTTTAAGCTCGGCTTCTGCCTTAGGGAGATCAACAAGATAGATATATATTTTTTCCTTCTGAATGCTGATTTCTTCAGAGATTCCGGCTTTTTCCTCAATGAGATTGTAAACATTTATTGCTTCCGAATACTTATTTACCGCAAGGTATAAAGATGCCAGCTGGTAGTAATAATCCAGGTTTTCCGGGTTCTTCCGGATTATTCTTTCCATGAGTTCAATTGCCTCAGCATACTGTGATGACGATTGGTACAACTCAGACAAGAACAGCATATACCAGATATTGTCCGGGTCCAGATCAGATGCCTTCTTTGCAAGGATCAAGGCATCGGTAAGATTTTTCCTGTCGACTTCCAGCCTGGCCAATTCATAATAACCAACAGGATCCTGAGGATAACGTTCAACATATCGTTTGAACATGGTAACTGCTCCTTCAATATTTCCGATCAATGCTTCTTTCTTGGCTTCAATGAGCATACCAATATTGGTTTCCAGGCCTTTCCCCTGCAGATCGGATTTCTTTTTTAATCGTTTTTGGTTTTGCTGACTTTGTTCCTGGAGGTCGGTTCGGGGCGAAGTTAGTACCCCTGTCTTTCTTCCGAAATTACCTCCGACAAGAACAAAGACGTAAAAGACAAAAAGGTTTATTAAAACAAATCTTCTCATTCCTGATTCTTAACTCCTCATCCTTAAATCCTGACTATTTTGTTCCGGTGTGTCCAAAACCACCTGATCCTCTCCCCGTTGCAATAAGTTCCTCAACCTGTAGCCAATCTGCTTTTTCATGCGAGGAAATGATCATTTGTGCGATACGTTCTCCATCGCTGACGATGTACTTTTCATTGGAAAGGTTGATCAGTATGACTTTGATCTCTCCACGATAATCGGCATCAATGGTTCCGGGCGTATTCAGAACAGTAATTCCTTTTTTTGCAGCCAATCCGCTTCGCGGCCTGACCTGGGCTTCATAACCAACCGGTAATTCAATGAATAAGCCGGTAGGGATCAGCGCCCTTTCCAAAGGTTCTAAACATACTTCGGAATTTAAGTTGGCCCTAAGATCCATTCCAGCTGAAGCCGGTGTTTCATAAGCTGGAAGAGGATGCTTTGATTGGTTTACAATGCGGATTTTCATCAAGGAGAAATGGTCGACAAAGGTAATAAAAAACTTGATTTACACAGCCTTGGCCACTCGCGGCCTTTCGACAAGAAAGACCACCGTCAGGAATATCAGGAGAAACAATAAATTAATGGTAAGATTCAGGATTGTCGACTCGATTTGGATCCACCGGCTGATAAAATAGATGACCAGGGCGAATCCAAGATATCCGAAGAATTTTTTCAGATTGTATTTGATCGGATAATATTTTTGGCCGATCAGGTAACCCAGCACCATCATAGTAGAATAGCAGGCAAAAGTCGCCCAGGCCGAACCAACGTATCCGTAGATAAGATGATCGGGAGAGCGGGGTATCCAGTAGATATTTAATCCGAGGGTAAGGGCGGCACCGATTAAAGTCAGGACAGCCCCCCACATTGTACGTCCGGTTAGTTTGTACCATATCGACAGGTTGTAATAAACACCAAGAAAAAGCTTGGCCATCATCAGGATCGGAATGACATGGCGGGCGCTGCGAAATTTCGGACCGGTGAAATGTATGAAAACCGTATCAAGAAAAAGCATGGTGATCAGAAAAATCATTGCGACGGCAATAATAAAGTAATCCATCACCCGTGCATAAACAAGTTTGGCATCCTGTTTCTTCATCTGTGCAAAGAAGAAGGGTTCGGCGGCAAACCGGTAAGCCTGGATAAACAAAACCATAAGTACGGCGATTTTATAGCAAGCGCTGTAAATACCTACCTGTATCTCGGCCATTTCAGGTGATACCGGCAACAAATACCGGAGCAGGATCCGGTCAAACGTTTCATTAATGATCCCCGCCATCCCAGCAATCATTAATGGAAGGGAATAAATTAACATCCGTTTCCAGAGATGTAGATCAAGCGCCCATTTCAATTTGATTATTTGAGGAATAAGAAGAATAAGGGTTAAGGCGCTTGCCAGAAGATTTGAAAGAAAAATATATTCGATGGTCCAATCGGAACGATAAAAAAGGTGAACAATTTTTCCGGCTAAAGATTCTCCAAAATGTTTCAACACGTATGGACAAAGCACAAGGAAGAAAAGGTTCAAAATGATATTTGTAAGAATACCGATTGTTTTGATGGAGGCAAATAAAATTGGCCGGTTCAGTGCGCGTAACCGGGCGAATGGAATTGCCGACAGGGCATCCAGGGCGAGGATCCATGCAAACCAGATGATGAAATTGATATATTGCGGATAGTCAATCCATCCTGCAATGGTCCCCGGAAACAAATGAACGGCAAGTAAGAAAAGACAGGTGGTGATCAACAGGGAAATTAGACCTGTACTGTAAACCCGGCTTTTATTTGTTTCTGTTTCACTGAACCTGAAAAAAGCGGTCTCCATCCCATAGGTCAGGATCACCATCAGCAAAGCGGTATAGGAGTAAAAAATATTGACAATGCCGTATTGCTGTTGGGTCAAAAGTCCGTATGTATATAAGGGAACCAACAGGTAGTTCAGGAACCTTCCCAGAATACTGGGGATACCATAAATAGCAGTCTGTCCGGCGAGTTTTCGAAGGGGATTCACTCATTCAAAGGTATCAATTTTTTATAATTCTTCATTCCTCCGTTTTTTCATTCATTCATTCCTTCATTCCTTTAAAAAATGTACTTTTGTCAACATGCCGAAAAACAAGTATTACGTCGTCTGGCAAGGGAAAAAGCCGGGAATCTATGAAGGCTGGGAAAAATGCAGAAAGCAGGTTGAGGGCTTCGCAGGAGCTAAATATAAAGGATTTCCAACATTGGAGCTGGCAAAAAACGCACTGAATGACGATCCGCGTAAATATACCACCAAAGACCTGGCCAACCCTAAAAAGATCACCTGTTCCAATCCACTTATCGGTGAACCGGTTTCCGACAGTATTTGTGTTGATGCCGCCTGTGCAGGGAACCCGGGAAAGCTCGAATACCGGGGAGTCGATACCCGGTCGGGCGCGGAATTATTCCGCATGGGCCCCTTTCCCGAAGGAACCGTGAACCTTGGAGAATTTCTTGGACTCGTCCATGCTCTTGCATACCTGAAACAACGTAATTCAAACTGGCCGGTCTATTCCGACTCCAGGACAGCCATTGCCTGGGTCAGGAAGAAAAACATTAAAACCAATCTTCAATCTTCAGAAAAAAACCGGAAACTTTTTGAACTGATCGAAAGAGCATTAAAATGGCTGCATGAAAATACCTGGGAGAATAAAATCCTTAAATGGGAAACTGATTATTGGGGAGAAATTCCTGCTGATTTCGGACGAAAATAAGATCAATAGAGCGTCGGATAAAACGCATCCACAATATGGTTAATATGCTCACCATCCAAGCCGACCAGAATTGCAATAACATCAAATCTTACTTCATTATCCAAATGCTTGTACCGTACATAAGCATTGGCAGCCCTGACCAGGATGCGTTGTTTGTCATGGGTAACATTTGTTTCGGGTTCTGCAAAATAATTTGAGTTTCTGGTCTTGACCTCAACAACCACGATATATTTCCCGTCTTTTGCAATTATATCTATTTCATTTTTCCCGAACTTCCAGTTTTGTTCAACAATTTTATAACCCTTTTTTATGAGGTAGTTGACAGCGGCCAACTCCCCTTGTTTCCCAAGATTAATATGCTCTGCCATTTAAAATGTAATCATAACCTGTTTACCGACCGATAATTTTATTTTTCGACCGAAAATAAGAGCCAGGTTTCGTTCAACATGACCTGCTGGAAAATCAAAACAGACAGGGTATTTGAATTCTGTCACCGCCTCAGCGATAATTTCACCGGGGAGTTTCCCGAATGGAACCGTATTATCGTTCATTTTTGTCATTCCACCAACAATCAATCCTGCAAGCCCCGACAATTTCTTTGCTCTTTTAAGGTTCATCATCATCCTGTCGATATGATATAAATATTCATCAACATCTTCAAGGAACAGGATTTTCCCTTCGGTATTCAACGCTGAAGCGGATCCCATGAGATTGCACAAAATCGATAAATTCCCACCTACCAGAATCCCTTCACCGGAACCATCCCGTGATAATGGACTCCTGCTGCAGGAATAAGTCACCGGATACCCAAAAAGAGCATTTATCATCGATTTAATGGAATCATCCGGAACATCAGACAGGATATTCTTTGGCATGGTTGCATGAAGGGTTTCAATACCGAAATGTTCGTGAATATGGGCATGAAAAACTGTAATGTCGCTATATCCGACAATCCATTTCGGATGCAACAGGAACCGGGTAAAGTTTAATTTGTCAATTATCCTTACAGCCCCATAGCCACCTCTCGAACATAGAATTGCCCGTATAGAATCATCATCAAGCATTTGCTGGAAATCTTCTCTCCGGTACTCATCCGTTCCTGCAAACTGGTTATGCCGGCTGAAGACATGTGAACCCAATACGACTTCCAGGCCAAATTTCTGAAGGACGCGGATCGATGGATGTATCTCATCGAAAGTTATGCTCCGGGAAGGTGAAACAATTCCTACTTTATCTCCTTTTCTCAGATACGGAGGCCTTATCATTGTTGGTTGTATTTTTTAATATAAGGGTTTAATGTGATAATGGAAATGGATATTCCTTCCATTGAGTTTTTTGAGTAAAAATAATATTTTAGTCGACAATTCCCAAACAGTTGGTCAATTCGTTACCTCTTTATTTTGTTATCTTTGCGGTTTTCTATCCTTTTTCAATTTAATCGGGATGAGCCGATATAAACGTTATACTGTTACTTCTGCCTTGCCATATGCTAATGGCCCGATACATATAGGCCATCTTGCCGGTGTATATGTTCCTGCCGATATTTATGTCCGTTTCCTCCGGATGAATGAGGAGGATGTTATATTTATTGGCGGTTCCGATGAACATGGAGTTCCAATCACGATCAAAGCCCTGCAACTGGGAGTTACTCCACAGGAAATTGTTGACAAGTACCATGGAATCATTAAAAAATCGTTCGAAGAATTTGGAATTTCGTTCGATATTTACTCCCGTACCTCGAATAAGATCCACCATGAAACAGCTTCGGACTTTTTTCGCAAAATGTATGAAGCCGGACAGTTTATTGAAAAAGTTTCCCAGCAATATTATGACGAACAATCCAATCAATTCCTGGCCGATCGTTATATTACCGGCACTTGTCCTCATTGTCATTATGATAAAGCATATGGTGACCAGTGTGAGAAATGCGGAACCTCGCTCAATGCTACCGATCTGATCAATCCGAAATCGGTACTAAGCGGCAATGAACCGGTGTTACGCGAAACAAGGCATTGGTTTCTTCCTCTCGATCAATATGAACCCTGGTTACGCGAATGGATCCTTGATGGACATAAGGATGATTGGAAGACGAATGTATATGGTCAGTGTAAATCATGGATCGATCAGGGTTTGCAACCGCGTGCCGTAACCCGTGACCTCGATTGGGGAGTTAAAGTGCCGGTTGTCGGTGCAGAAGGCAAAGTGCTTTACGTTTGGTTTGACGCCCCAATCGGGTATATCTCCGCTACCAAGGAACTGACACCCGAATGGGAAAAATATTGGAAAGACAAAGAAACAAAACTTGTCCATTTCATCGGGAAGGATAATATTGTATTTCATTGTATCATTTTTCCTGTCATGCTGAAGGCCGAAGGAACATTTATTCTTCCCGATAATGTTCCGGCAAATGAATTTCTGAACCTGGAAAATGATAAAATCTCTACCTCACGTAACTGGGCTGTCTGGTTACATGAATACCTCAGGGAATTTCCCGGAAAACAGGATGTTCTTCGTTATGTGCTTACCTCTAACGCCCCGGAAACAAAGGATAATGATTTTACGTGGAAAGATTTTCAGGCCAAGAACAATAACGAGTTGGTCGCCATCCTCGGAAATTTTGTGAACCGTACCGTTGTCCTGACACACAAATATTTTGAGGGAAAGGTTCCGCTGTTGGGAAAATTGAATGATTCCGATAAAGCCGCCCTGGAAGAAATGAAATTATTTCCCGGCCGGATTGCAAAAAGTCTTTATAATTACAGGTTCCGTGAAGGACTCACAGAAATGATGAACCTGGCCCGCCTGGGAAATAAGTATCTGACCGATAATGAGCCATGGAAACAGTTTCCTAACGATCCTGAACGTGTCGGTACCATCCTGAATATCTCTCTTCAGATTTGTGCCGAACTTTCCATCGTTTCTGAACCTTTTCTTCCCTTCTCATCCGCAAAGATTCGCAAAACCCTGAACATGCCATCTTATCAATGGAAGGATGCGATTCAGTTGAACTGGTTATTACCTGGACATCGGTTAGACCAGCCGGAACTGCTTTTCGAAAAGATTGACGATAAAGAAATCGAATTCCAGGTACAGAAGCTGATGAAAACAAAACAAGCCAATGAAACAACACCGGAAATGAATCATCTTAGTCCTGAGAAACCCCTGATCCAATATGAGGATTTCGTGAAACTGGATATCCGGATCGGAACAATTCTGGAAGCCGAAAAAGTTCCCAAAACCACTAAGTTACTCAAGTTAAAAATCGATACCGGCATAGATAAACGGACTATTGTTTCCGGGATTTCAGAATACTTCAAACCCGAAGAGATCATCGGGAAACAAGTTTGTATCCTGGTCAACCTCGCCCCGCGCAAACTCAAGGGCATCGATTCCCAGGGGATGATCCTCACTGCCCAAAATCCCGACGGAACCCTATACCTGCTTTCACCCGGAACCGGAACCATCGACGGTTCAGAAGTGAAGTAGGTTCTTATGAAATATTTCCGCAAACCTCCTTACCTTTGCCACCTGGATCGTAAGACGTAAGACTTTTATATAAAATCGTAAATCGTAATTTGAAACCGGCCTCGTAGTTCAATGGATAGAACGGAAGTTTCCTAAACTTTAAATGCAGGTTCGATTCCTGCCGGGGCTACTAATTAATATGACATTTTTACTGCTTGATGATCTTTGCAGTTTCAGACTTGATACCAGTTATTACCTGGATAAAATAAATCCCGGCCGGCTTGTTCGAAAGTGAGAACTCATATTTACGATCTCCGGCAAGTACTTCGGTTAACAACTTTTCTCCCCACATTCCATAAATACCTGCTTCCACAATCTTTTTGGTAAGCTGAATATCCTGATCGGAGAGCTTAGTATTTCCCGATGGATGATTATGGATTAGAATTATTGCAGTCCCAAGTATATTATTAGTAGCATTAAATATCCTTCTGGCATCTACTTGACAGAAGGCAGTAAATGTACTTCAACTTGCCTGATTCTGTAGCTCACAATGACCTCACCCCTACCCGCCCCTTGTTGGGGCGTTAATCTCTGCTTCAGGAGCTGGATTTCTTCCTTCAACTGGGCTTGGTAAGCCTGAGTCATTTCCGGTCGCTGCTCCATTTTCTGACTTATTTTACAATGATAATAACGCTTTGCAATGTTTATTTAATGGATTAAAAAACTTTTCTGTCTCCTTATTGCAAAAGTAAACATACACCGTCCTGTGTCCTATCTTTTCCATCCTTTCTTCATCCTTTCTCCCAATAGGTAAGCAATATTGAACCGCCCTATCAAAATCGTGGAACCGCCATTTTCAGTGAAAATTCTGAAATTTTCATCAATCCCGTGTGCCTTGACATGGGCAACCCCTGTGTAAATAAGCGTCCGACTAAATTTGAGAAGATGA